>JADMIO011124099.1_pt1 | contig 127808 bp, 115 predicted proteins | sample 8958161 | NCBI WGS metagenome assembly JADMIO01 (sample SAMN16585339, study PRJNA669376) | soil metagenome | isolation source: Crop rotation soil | place: USA: Cullars Rotation, Alabama | collected 2011
CGCGACAACTTGTCCACGTGGAATTCTAAGCTTAGGATCCCAATGTGCTGGAAAGGGGAATTAACGCAGCTTAAGCTATTGCATCTGCTGCCCTACCAGCGGCTAGTGGAACACTAGTTGCCCCGGAACTATCTTCTCTATAGTGAAGCTGATCATTCAGCCCGACCAGGGGGCCGCACCAGTACTTGCCGCCATCACCAGCGCGAAACGCACGCTGGATATCGCCATTTTTCGGTTCGATCACAAGGACCTCGAAAGAGCGCTCATCCAGGCGATTTCGGACGGCGTGGCAGTACGAGCGCTCATCGCATGCACGAACCGCAGAGGGGAGCAACGGCTCAGGGCGCTCGAATCGCGGCTGCTCGCGGCCGGCGCAGTAGTGGCCCGCACGAATAATGACCTCGAACGATATCACGGCAAATACCTGATCGTCGATCGCGCGAAGCTCTACGTCCTCGGCTTCAACTTCACAACCGCCGATTTACACGCGACGCGAAGCTTCGGGCTTGTCACAACAAAACCCAAGATTGTGGAAGACGCCCTCCACCTTTTCGAAGCAGATTCGACACGCCGTGTGTTTGCAGCAAAGAGCCGCTCGTTCGTGGTGAGCCCGCTGAACGCGCGCTTGCGTTTATCGGAATTTCTAGCAGGAGCGAAGCACGAACTCACGATTTACGATCCCGAGGTGAGCGATCCCGAGATGGTTAAAATCCTGCTAAACCGGGCGGAAGCCGGCGTGAAAATTCGCGTGATCGGCAAGTGGAACCTTCGCGATCGCCGCATTGCACTGCGGCCCTGTCATCCGCTGCGCCTTCACGTCCGCGCGATTGTGCGGGATCGCGAGTCCATCTTCATCGGCAGCCAAAGCCTGCGCCGGCTTGAATTGGACCGTCGGCGCGAAGTCGGATTGTTGATTCAAAGCCTTGCGCTTGCATCGCAAATCTCCGAAATATTCGAGCATGACTGGGAGTGCGCGAAAGACGTAGAGATGCCGGCACACAAAGTAGCAAAGAAAATAGCCAAGGCCGTTGTGAAGGACCTTGCTCCGGTGGCTCCCGTATTGGAGGAAGTTTCCGGATTAACTCCCGCGGAACTGAAAGTAGACGGAATCAAAGTAGAACAAGCCGTCAAAGAGGCTGTCAAGAAGGCCGTCTGCGAAGTCGTACAGGAAGCAGTAATCGAGCAGAAGAACGTCCCGCCCCATGGAGATTCACAATGAGAACACTTGCGCTGTTCTGTGTGTTTATGAGCGCGCCGTTTCTTCACGCGAAAGCGAAGCCGGGTAAGGCCGCTTCCGGAGAAACGGCCAAGCCACTACTGTGGAGTGCGCCTGCGAATATCTCCTCGCGCGATCTTTACTTCGGAATCGGCGGTGCGCAGCGCGCCCCAAAACACCCGCCGTTTCGGTTTGAGAAAGAAGACCCAAGCGGGAATAGTCCAAAATTCACTGTCGTCGATAGCCAGGGAACCAAGTGGAAAGTGAAGCTCGGCGCGGAAGCGCGTCCTGAGACAGTCGCAACACGACTCGTTTGGTCCGTGGGCTATTTCACCGACGAAGACTACTTTGTCCGATCTCAAAAAGTAGAAGGTATGCCGCGCAAGTTGAAACGCGGCTCGGAACAGGTCACGAGCGACGGCGTAGTCCTAGATGCCCGGTGGGAGCGCATACAAGAAGGAAAAGCCGGCGACTGGAAATGGCACAAAAATCCATTCAGCAAGACGCGTGAGCTGAACGGCCTTCGCGTTTTGATGGCATTGCTAAACAACTACGACATGAAGGACTCTCAAAATGTCGTCTATAACGACGACGGATCGCGCCGCTTTGCCGTCGCCGATTTAGGAGCGACCCTGGGCCCCACTGGATCGCACTGGCCCGGCCACACGCGTCGCGGCGATTTGGAAACCTACGAGCGGTCGAAATTCATTACGAAGGTTACGCCTGATCATATCGACTTCGCAGCGCCCTCCTGGCCCATGATGTTCGGTGTCGTCCCGATGGTGCCCTTACCATACTCTGTCTTGACGTCGCCGATGCGTTTATTCGGACATGAGCCCTTCCCAAACGAATTCACCGAGCGATGGATCGGCAGGAACATTCCGCGCGAGGATGTGCGCTGGATCGCGAGGCTGCTCGAGCAATTGAAGCCCGCGCAAATTCGCAGCGCATTCCGGGCAGCCGATTATTCCCCCGCTGAAGTCGAGGCGTTCAGCAACGTAATCGAGAATCGCATCGCTCAATTGAGCGAGCTATAACCTAGCGTTGTCGATTCATCAAATGGGAAAGCGCTGTGCTCATGACTACGGCCCCTAGCACTTTCACCAGCGTGGGATGCTGCGCGTAGAACTGTCCTGCGCGATCTACGATCGATGGATCATGATGCTCCGCGGTCGTTGCGATTTCCTGAACCTGCTGCGGCGATAGCTTCTCGGCATCGGCCGGCGCAACCTGAGTCTTATTGCCCAGTCCGAAGCGCTGAAGTAAATCGCTCAATCCGGTTCCAGCTCCGGAAGAAAGCAACGTGTTCAGAATGCCCGCCTTCTGGTCAGAGTTCGATTGCGAAAACGCCTGCGAGATCAGTTGCGAAAAAGCGGGCGTTTGGTCGGAGCGGAATGAAGACGCAAGAGCGCTGGAAAGCGCATCTCGCGGGACGCTTTGCGCAACTTGATCGTAGTGCTGGCCTACTTCTTGCGCCGGCGGAGCCGCTTGATTCCCACGGTAGCGGTCTAATATACCTCCGATTTGGTTCAACCAGCTTGTGCTCATTTAGAATTTCCTCTCCTTCAGGCGGGAATCTTCAGGACTTGGCCCGGAAAAATTTTGTTGGGGTCGTTCAGCGTGTCGCGATTCGCCTCAAAGATTCTGTTGTACTGATTCGCGTCGCCGTAGACAGCCTTGCTGATTTTGGAAAGCGTGTCGCCGGATTTCACGGTGTAGGATTGGGGCGGCTTACGCTGTGCAGTTCCTTGATCGCTCGCCTGGACCGTGATCTCGTGCGTCAAGTCCGAGTAAGTCGGATCAACGAGTTTAATCTGGTCCCAAACGCGATTCTTCACTTCCTCGGACGGAACCGTAGCGCGAATGAGAAGCTTCCCGTTCTGCACCTGCGCATCCGTAACCTGCGCACCGGGCTGTTGCTCAATGAAATTAAGGACGGGTTGGTACTTGGCTTTAAGCTGAGTTGGATCGGCCACGTGTAGTTCTCCTCTCCTCGCAGACGGGGTATGTCTGTGGGATTAGATCCAACCTGATTGATCCCGTTTCGAGGAACGGGACGCGAATCGGTCAACGATCGGCAATCACGGCAAAAGCAACCCGTATCGACTGCCCGGCTGCGCCGTTTAGCGTCACAATCGCGCCCTGGCGAGAAGCCTGCTGGAACATCGTTAACGAACCAAGGCGGATGTTGAATTGCGTCACCGCAGCCACCGTTCCGGGGGACGGACCAGCGTATTCGATCGTGCTAGGGATGTCCACAGGTGGAATGAAAATGCCGATACCAGGTATCTGCGCGGTGATCGTGCAGCCGGAAGCGCAGACGTGGTTGTCAGCAGCGGTTGCAATTTGCCCGTCGGCAAGCGGTGCGAGGTTCGATTGCCAACCCGTAGCGAAGAACGTGATAACGGATCCGGCTCTAGCCGGATTGGCGTCGGAGTTGCGCGTCCCGTCCTGATTGAGAACTGCGGCACTTGCGATCGGTGCCGAGCCCGCAATCCACAAAGGATAGCTCGCAGTCATCGTTACGCCATTGGTCACTGTCAGGGCGGCGCTCGCATCGGATTGCACATTCATCGGCACAATGGCATTGATCTGGTTCGCCGAGACATACAGCAGCGGTAGCTTTTGTCCGTTGATGGTGGCCTGAACGCCGCCGAGCGTTGTCGGAAGGAACCCGTTTGTCGGGGTCGCCGTAACGGCATCGGAAGGTCCGATATTCGGTCCGTAAATCGAGATCACTTCTGCGGGAGAAACGCGCGATGTTGCAACGCCTCCCAGTCCATTCTGCAGAACGAAAACCTTCATCGATGCCGGCGCGGCAACATTCATTGCGGAGACGAATCCATTGAAACCCGTCGCGCGGAGAAGACCGGCTTTATCAAATCCGATCGATTGAGCCACGGTGCCGACCGGGTACAGCGCGGAAGAATCGAAAGCAGAAGTGGCCGGATTTATTTCGACGAGGTATTCGGTTCCATTTGACCACTTACTCATATTAGGAAGCGCGCAGGATTGGCCAAGTGCTCCGCTGGCCCAAGCATGTCCACTGGAATCGAGCGCAAGGGACTGAGCAGTAGCCGAGCAGGACGGAGGAAGCTCGACATGCCACACCGATTCGGCTGCAGAACTAAGCTTCGTCACGGATGCGCCGAGCGGTGCGATGAAACGGTCAGCGGCGAAGTAGATGCTGCCCGACGCATCGAGGGCAACCGCACGAAGAATGCCTTGAGGCTGCGGAAATGAGGCTTCGATCGTGTTCCCGCCTGCCGCAACTTTCGCAACGAAAGGAGCAAGATTTTCGCTGTAAGTATTCACCGCGACATAGGCGCGCCCGGACGAATCCACCGCGATCGCGGCCCCGCCCGCGTTAATGTTCTCGATAGAGCGGGAGTCGAGCGCCGAGAGGACCGCGGAGTAAATGATGCGGTCACCTGCGGCTGAAAGCTCGGCGAGAACCGCTCCATGTTGGATAGATGTCCCCTGTCCGTTCAGCGCGACGCGAGGAAGCCCGGACGTTTGCGGGAAATCTGCCGCGCGGGACCACCCCGTGACGTACAGGTTCCCTTGTGAATCCGTCGCAATCGCTCCTAGCGATGTACTGCCCTGCGTGCCGCCAAAATAGGTCGAGTAGAGAATCGTCTTCGCGTCGCTAGCCAGCTTCACGATAAAGCCGCTGCTCCCGCTGGTCTGTGATTGAAGAGGACGGGTAAGCGGAAAGTCGGAAGAAGAGGTAGTACCGGCGATGTAGATATTGCCCGCGGGATCGATCGCAATCGCTTGAGCGCTGTCCGCTCCTGTGCCGCCGTATGTGCTGGTGAAGAGAATCGCGCCGGCGGGGTCGATCTTCGTTAAGAAGATATCGCTCATCACGCCGGGCCTCCGCGTGCCGACAACGTAAGTGTTCCCCGCGGAATCGATCGCTTGAGCAGCAACCTGAATCGGGAATCGATCTGGGAGCGATGTGGTGAAGTCCGCGGCAAGCGCTGAAAGAGAGTGGAGAAGGAGGAGAGGAGCGAAGCGCATCGTTAACCTCAAGGCATTCCGAGTGCCAGCAATTTACACGAAATTTCACTCGTTCAAGCGCGACTCGTCAGCGCCACTGTGTCGATGAGCCACACGTGGCGTCCCGCTCGCACTCACGTTTTATAATCGAAGAAACGCGTCACCGGAGACCCATGTTCGCGTTCACCCGCTTTCTTCCCCTGCTTCTGGTCGCGCAGATTCACGCGCAATTCTTTCCCGTCCCCCAGCTCACCGTCCTCGAAGCGGTCTCCAACCAGCGTCTGGTTCCGGCAGCCCCTGGCGCATTCGTCTCGATTACTTCCCCCGGCCGGAACGGAGTTCTCCGCGATCATCTCGCCGACGTTCGCATCGTTCTCCAAGGCTCCGACGGCATCGCCGCCCCTATGACCGCCATCGCGCCTCCAAAAAATTCTTCCGCCGAAATCTTCGCTGCCCTCCCTGCGACCGCTGCGATTGGACCCGCGAAAATCACCGTCACAGCACCCTCTTTCAACGAAACCGCCGCCATCGAGATCGCGCCCGTCGCGCCCGGTATCTTCACCGTAAACCAGGCGGGCAACGGCCCCGCCTTGGCCTTGCGAGCCGACGGCTCACCCCTCACGCTCACCGCGCCCGCGATCCCCGGCACCCAGATCACGCTCTTCGCCACTGGACTCGGCGGCGTTTCCGCCGACGAAGTTTCCGTCGAAGTCGCCGGTCAACCTGCAACCATCCTCTACGCTGGTCCCCAAGGCTTAGCTGGTCTCGATCAGATCAACGCGATCGTTCCCAACAATGCCCCGCTCGGATGCTACGTCCCCGTTGCGATCCGCATTCACGATGCGTTGAGCAACTACGCCACGATCGCCATCAACACGACGCCTGCCGCCTGCCCGCATCCGCTTGGCCTTTCTGCGAGTGACCTGAGCACGCTAGAATCGGGCGGCAGCGTTCCTTTGGCCTACTTCCGCATGGGCACCGCCCGAATCCACCGCAACGACACAGCCGACCTATGGATGATGCGCGTCGACGCCACCGGCGCATTCGAAGCCTCGGGCTCCCTCGCACCGGACCCGCTCTTCTTCTCCTGCCAGGCTCCGCCGCAGTATGCTGGCTTCAACGGCTCGGTCGAGCCGGACGACGCCGGCGCCATTTTGAACTTAAGCACACCCTCAGGCCAGATCCTTCCGATGCAATTAAGTCCCGGTGGCCCCTACTCGCTGATTTCAGCGCAAACTTTCTCTTCAGGCTCCTGGCAACTCTCCGCGCCCGGCGGAGCCGATATCCGAAGCTTCTCCCAAGCGTTCCGGATCCCGCCTTTCCCGCAGCCGAAAGCGGAGCGCCAGGGACAGAATCTCCAGATCACTTGGGATGTCACCGGCATGCTGCCCGCCGATACCGTCACGGTTGGCTCCTGCCGGGCCCGCGCCACCGACGGCCGCCTCACCATCCCCGCCCCCGCGGACCCCTCGGATCTCGCTTTAGTCCTCACGCCGCAATCGCGCCGAATCTTCCACCTCTAGCGCAACGACGCACGCACAATGCCCGCGGTCCTTGATTACGATTTCTATTTCCCCCTCGCTCTCTCCGAAACGCGTCCGTAAAGGGATGCTTCCGGGACCTGCGAAGCGCTACAGTGTAACCCAGGGTATGCGAAGCAAAGGAGCCTCAAGTTGAAGCTACAAGCCGTAGGTCAAATAATTCTCGCCGCTGTTGTCGCGATTTCGTTTTACGCCGCGCAAACGCCGGCGGGCGCACAAGAGGAAGCGCCAGCCAAAGCAAAGGGAAAAGGAAAAGGCAAAGCTCGCCCGACCGGCCCAACTCCAATGACGCCCGACGGACATCCGAATCTCAACGGAATCTGGGGCACAGACCGGCCCTTTGTGGTGGACATCGCAGGCGCGCTTCCGAAAGGCGAAGAGTTGCCGCTCAACGATTGGGCCAAGCGCTTCATGAAAGACATCAAGTCCTCAGAGGATCCGGAGGCCCAATGTCTACCCACCGGCGTGCCGCGCCTCGCGCCCTATCCGATGAAGTATCTGGTTTCATCGGACCTGTTCGTCATCCTGTTTGAAGGCAACATTCATTCCTACCGCCAAATTTTTCTCGATCGCAAAGAGCACCCGAAGAACCTGAATCCTTCCTGGTATGGCGACTCCATCGGCCACTGGGAAGGCGACGCGCTCGTCGTCGATAGCGTCGGCTTCAACGATAGAACCTGGTTCGATTTCGCGGGCCATCCGCACACCGAGCAACTCCACACGGTGGAGCGCTTCCGTCGACCCGATCTCGGCATGATCGAATACAAAGTGACGATCACCGACCCGGGTGCCTACACGCGTCCGTTCACGCTCACTGGACACTTCTTCCTCCAGCAGAACGGCGAACTGATGGAATACATCTGCAACGAAAACAATCGGGACGTCACCCATCTGAAAGGCTTCGAGCCGCCCACTCTAACCGACGGTCGCGGCGGAGCCAACGCCGCTCAGTAAGCGGTCACCGCTCGAGTGCGAGCGACAAAACGTCACCGATTCAGGGTTTTCGCACTTCGCCAACCGCAAACGCCGCGAGCCTCCGAGGCACAATGCATTGAAAGGAGGCGAGCGGCGAATGCAAAATTCCGGCGCGTAAATAAAAGAACCAAACGAACTCCCCGCCTCTGACCCATCTCAGGTGCGAAATCCCAAGCGCACTCAACAACAGCCCACCGAGCCCACGCCCCAGTTCCGGTGACTGGAAGCCGCCCAAAACGCTCAATTCTGCGAAAAAATCCGCACCTTCCTGACCAGAATCCAGTCACAAACGCGCGGCAACCGAGCCGCGACCGTGAGGAAGCGGACTCCGCCCGAGCGGAACCTCCTCCCTTGACACCGATAGCTGCGGGTCATAGACTGACCCCCAGTTTTTCGGAAGTCACATAGCTTCAGAGGAGCGTCCATGCACTCGACCCGTATTCTCGCCACCCTTCTCATGTTCGGTGTCCTTGCCTTTGCGCAAGGCGATCGAGGCACCATCACCGGAACTGTAGCCGACCCGGCCGGGGCCGTTGTGGCGAACGCTGCGATCGAAGCCCGGAACACCGAGACCGGCTCCGTCTTCAACACCCAGAGCACGGCGACCGGAAACTACACCCTCTCGCAATTGCCCGCGGGAACCTACGAGATCAGCGTCACCGTGCAGGGATTCAAGAAGTACGTCCGCCAGGGCCTCACGGTCGAAGTCGCCGGCACGCTTCGCATCGACGTCGGCTTGGAAGTCGGATCAGCCGCCGAATCCGTCACTGTGAACGAAGCCGCGCCCTTGCTCAAAACCGAGAGTGGCGAGCTAAGCCACAACGTAACCGCGGAACGCATGAACGATCTTCCTGTGCTCAGCGTGGGAGCCGCGGCCGGAAGCTCCAGCATCCGGAATCCGACGAGCGTCGCTCAGTTAGTTCCCGGAACCTTCCTGAACGCGAACGTGAACCTGAAAGTGAATGGCGCCCCCGCCAACACCTCGTCCTATCGAATTGAGGGGCAGGACGCGAGCAATGGCTACGTAGCCGCCACACCTGCGCAGGTGCAGCCCAGCGTCGACTCGATTCAGGAAGTAGCAATCCAAACCAGCAACTTCGCAGCCGAATACGGTCAGGTCGGCGGCGGCTTCTTCAACTACACGATGAAATCCGGGACGAACACGGTTCACGGAACCTTGTACGACTACTTCGTCAATGAAGCTCTGAATGCAGGCGTTCCGTTCACCGTGAATCCAAGCAAGCCGAACGAACACACCCGCACGGTGGAACGCCGCAACGACTATGGCTTCACCATTGGCGGTCCGGTAGTAATTCCCAAACTCTACAACGGACACGACAAGACGTTTCTCTTCTTCAACTGGGAACAATTCCGCGAATTCAAAAACATCAACTCCCAGGCCGTCACCGTTCCCATTCAGGCCTACCGCGATGGAAACTTCGCGCGAGCCCTAACCGGCCGCAATCTTTGCCCAGTCGCGACGCCGAACTGCGATCCCATCGGACGCACGATTCTCGAAGGAACCGTCTACGACCCCAGCACTCAGCGCCTCGCGCCCAACGGCCAGATCATCCGCGATCCATTTCCAAACAACGTTGTGCCGACCGCCGCAATGGACCCGGTAGCCCTCAAGGTACAGGCGCTGATTCCGCTGCCGAACGTCGCGCCGAATTCGCTGACGAACAACGGCATCTATCCGTACATCAGCGATCGAGTCACGGGAATTCCGTCCTTCAAGATCGATCACACGTTCAGCCCCAAGGACAAGCTGTCTTACTTCTTCTCCGAAATCTACACAGGCAGCCAATATTCGAACACCACCGGCGGAGCCGACGGTCTGCCTGAGCCGATCACTCAGGCCATTGGGACTTTCATCACCTCGCACATGCACCGCGTCAATTACGAGCGCACTCTAAGCCCGTCCTTGCTGCTGCATTTCGGTGGTGGATATCAGGACGAGTTCTTCGGCGATGATCGAGCAGTCACCAATTACAACGCCGAGAAGGAACTCGGGCTACGCGGCGCGACCGTGCCTCGAATGTTTCCGTCGTTCGTCGGCGCCAGCAACAGCCAGGGTGGAATCAAAACCCTGAGCAGCGGCACAAACCGGAATATCTGGTATGAGAAGCCTACGGCCAACCTGAGTCTCACGTGGGTGAAGAACAACCACACGTACAAGTTCGGCTCCGAGATGCGCATCGAAGGAATTCCGACGACGCTGTACTCCGCCACCAATGGCGTCTACACGTTCAGCCCCAACGAAACCGGACTGCCGTCGACACAAGGCCAGAGCCTCCAAGGCGGAACCGTCGGATTCCCCTACGCCAGCTTCATGCTGGGCCTGGTGGATTCGGCTCGTGTGTCGCAGCCGCCCATCTTGCGCTTGGGCAAGACGATGTTGGGATTCTTCGCGCAAGACACCTGGAAGGTGAGCCGGAAATTCTCGCTGGATTACGGCCTGCGTTACGACTACGGCACTTACCTCAAAGAACAATATGGTCGAATCCCGGACTTCTCGCCCACGGTTGCTAATCCATCCGCGGGCGGCCGTCTTGGGGCCGTCGTATTCGAAGGGGACGGCCCCGGACGTTGCAATTGCAACTTGGCGAAGAACTATCCATGGGCCTTCGGCCCGCGCTTAGGAGCCGCCTATCAGATCAACAGCAAAACCGTGTTTCGAGCAGGCTGGGGCATCGTGTACAACGGCACGCCGGATAACAATGGCGCGACCGCGAACATCCCGGTTCCCGTAGACGTAAACTCCCCGGCGTTTGGTCAGCCCGTGATGACGCTCCGCAATGGGATTCCGTTTGCGCCAACCCAGTGGCCCAATTTCGATCCGGGACAGTTCCCGCTTCCGGGAACCATCAGCGCCCCGAAGGTGTATCTCGATCAGAACGCCGGACGCCCAGCCCGCCAAGTCCAATGGAGCATCGGCTTGCAACGCGAGATCGGCCGAAACCTCGCCGTCGAAGCCGCGTACGTTGGCAATCGCGGCGTGTGGTGGAGCGCGCCTGCTTTGATCGACGTGAACGCGCTGACAATCGACCGCATTACAGCTGCTGGCCTGGATATCAACAACGCTGCCGATCGCACGCTACTCGCCGCCCCGCTGAATTCCGCGACATCCGTGCAGCGCGGATTCAATACAAAGCTGCCGTACAGCGGATTCCCGACGGGCTCGACCGTAGCCCAGTCCCTGCGGCCCTTCCCACAGTTCGGATCGGTTCAGTCGCTATGGTCTCCTTTAGGCAAGACGTGGTACGACTCGCTTCAGGCCAAGGTCACAAAGCGCTTTTCTTACGGACTCTCCTTCACCAGCGTCTTCACCTTCCAGAAGTCGCTCAACATGGCAGGCGATACGAGCCCCGGAAATCTGAGCCTGGGCAACGCGGCCATCAACGATGTGTTCAACCGGCAGCAGAACAAGTACCTCTCGGGCTTCGACCAACCGTTCCAGTTCAACACCGCGGCCAACTATGTGGTGCCGAAGTTCGGGTTCGGCGGCTCGATAGCGGGTAAAGCGGCGTCCTGGGCAGTTCGCGATTGGACTGTTGGCCTCTATGTCGGATACGCCAGCGGCATGCCGATTCGTTCGCCCTGGGCGCAGAACTCGCTCAATACGATTCTGCTGCGCAATAGCCAGGCTCCGACCAGCGTGACCGGATACATCAGCGGAGGCCAACCGGCCGCTACCGGGACTTATGCCAACCGCGTTCCGGGCGAGCCGCTCTTCACGCAGGACATCAACTGCCACTGCTACGATCCGAACACTACGTTCATCCTGAATCCCAAAGCCTGGACGCAACCAGCCGCAGGCCAATGGGGAACGTCGGCTGCCTATTACGGCGACTATCGCTTCCAGCGCCGGCCTGTGGAGAATCTCGCTCTAGGCCGTACGTTCCGCATTAAAGAACGAGCGACGATCAATATTCGCGTGGAATTCAGCAACATCTTCAACCGCGCGCGTATGCAGGATCCGGCGTTCGCAAACGCCCTCGCCACACAGACGAGAAACGCCCAAGGACAAACCACTGCCGGATTCGGCTGGCTCGATACAAGCTTCGGAAATGCGGGCGCGGTCGGCGCGATCCAGTTGCCTCGAAATGGAACTGCAGTAGCGCGCCTGACGTTTTAGGTTGTCCGGTTGCCGGGCCGGCAGCTAGCCGTCGTAAACTGTCCGGCCGCCCACGACAGTCCTGATCACTTTGACGTCCTTGATCTTGCTGACGGGAATCGAGCTGAGATCTTCGGCTAGAACAACGTAGTCGGCTAACTTGCCGGCCGTGATCGAGCCTTTGGCGTTCTCTTCGTGCGAGTTGTAGGCGCCGTTCAGCGTGTTGACGCGAATCGCTTCGTCGAGAGAGATTCGCTGATTGCTGCCCCACGTCTTCCCGTCCCAACCCGTGCGCGTGACCATGCCCTGAATCGCCATACGTGGATCAAACGGCCCCGGACTGAAGTCGGATCCAGCGGCAGCATTGATTCCTGCATCCAGCAGAGTTCGAAACGCCATACAGCGCTTCATCATGTCTTCGCCGTAGAAGCCGAACTTGTCCGAATTGTAGTAGGAATACGTCGTAAAGAGCGATGGCACCGCATTGAGCGCCTTCATTCTGCGAACGAGACCATCGTTGATCAGCGTGCAGTGCGTGATTTTCGGACGCGCGTCGGAACGAGGGAAAAGTTTCTGAGCGCGCTCGAACGCCGTGAGATACATGTCGATGGCGACGTCACCATTGGCGTGGCAGTTGGTCTGAATGCCGGCCCGGTGGACTTTCTCAACCCAGGCATTCAAATCGTTTTGCGTTGTCGCGACGTTCCCTTTGTAAGTTGAGCCCGGATACGCGACGCTGAGCGCCATGGTTCGCTCGGAGAACGATCCGTCAACAAGGTGCTCAGAGGTAGCGCCGAACCGGATCCATTCGTCTCCAAAACCGGATTGAATACCGGCGGCGATCATTGCATCCAGCTCCTTGCCGGAAGCTTCGTAGCTGATACGGTGCTTGAGGTCGCCGTTCTCGCGCACCTTTTGCATAGCGGGAAGACTGCCGCCCTGGTGATGCACTGTAGTTACGCCATACTGCGCGAACATCTTCGAAATGTGAGTGAGGCCGGCGATTTCGCGATCGAGTCCCACCGGCGCGGCATGCAGACCGCTGTTCCCGGCTGTCTGCGCCTGTCGTTTCCCAACCTTGGAGAAGACGTTCTTCGCGGTGTCGGTCACGCGACCGTTGAGCGCCCCGCTCGCATCCTTGTCGAAGGTGCCGCCCGCAGGATTCGGCGTCTGGCGATTGACGTCCGCCATTTCAAACGCTTTCGAGTTGTAAAACGAAGTGTGGCCGCCGCGATGGTGAACGGCGACGGGATGATCCTTGGACACCTGATCGAGGTCATGGACATTGAGCGCGCGCCCTTCCTTCACCTTGGTGTCGTCGTAGAAGTAACCTTCGACCCAGGTCCCTGGCGGAGTTTTCGCAGCTCTTGCGCGAAGCTTTTGGATGATGCTGTCGATGGTGACGAACTCGACCTCAAACGGATTGCCGACGAGCACCTCGTACAGCAGCGTGGCTCCCGGCGCGTGGTTGTGGGTGTCGATGAATCCGGGAACGATCGTGGCGCCCTTCGCATCCCAAGTTGCTACACCGCTCCGGGCCAGGTTGCGAATGTTTGCTGTCGAACCGACGGCTATGAATCGGCCATTCTTGATCGCGAAAGCTTCCGCGCGTGGCTGGCGCGAGTCTACGGTGATGACTTTCGCATTCACCACCACGAGGTCCGGCGCGTCGCTTGGGCCATTCCCTTGTTGTTGAGCGAAGAGCGAGCGAGGAGCCAAACCAGCTCCTGTGAGTGCAAGCAATTCGCGACGGGTCAAATGCTGCGGCATCCTAGCACCCCCGGAAAGAGTCAATTATTATCACAAGACAGCTTGTTCTCTTGCTCGCCCGCCTGGTCGGCTTTGTTCTGCGGCATTATCAGATCGGTGCACATGAGCCGCAACACCTGAGCCGCATCGGGCGGCAGTCCGGCAATCCTGGCATCGCGGCCTTCGCCGAGGACCTCCGTGAGCAAGTCTTTTTTGAGGGCCATCCATCCGTCCGGCGTTTCGTAACTGACCAGGAAATGCGCTTCCTGTCGCTCCTGCAAGAGTTGTGCCCGGTCGTAAGACTCAGCCTTGGGCGCTGCCGCACTCTGCCTATCCGAATAGCGGAAGTACCGGGGCGGCAATTCCGGAATGGAAACAGTCTCAACGTTGTTTTCCGTAACAATATATAGGCGCCCCGTTTTTGAACCCTCGGCGACACGCTTACTGAGCTCGCGCGCGATGCGGTCGTAAATGTCTTCGGCGAACTGTTGCGGGTAGTCGTACAACTTTTGCACGTCGCGAGCGATGTGCGGCAGATTCCGCCAGCCGTTCACCCAAGCGAGCTTTGCCGCGCTGGTGTCCCGATCATCGAAGACATCTTCGATGCTGAATCGTGTTTCCGCATCATGCTGCATGGCCTTGAGCGCCATGTGCTCGATGAGATGAGATGGCAAGCCGAAGATCACGCCATAAGGAGAATAGTCTCCGGGAACCGGCTTGAAACGGGGGAAATCGTCGCGCAGTGAGGGGATCAATCGTTCGAGGAGTGAAGCGTACTCTCTTAGCAACTGCACATGCCGCTGCCCCAGCGACGAATAAACGACGTGACCCTCACGATCCGTTTCGATGAAAACGTGCTCGATCATACTGTACGCGCTCAACAGATCGAGGCGATTTAAGAACAGCTCGGGATCGGCGGATATGCCCTGAAAAATCGCTCCGGCCATGTCCAGCCGGCTTCGCTCGTCGCCGCCTTGCAAGGCGAAGTCATACGTCTTGAGGAGTTCGAGCAAGCCTTGAACCAGCAGTGCGAAATCGAGCGCATTGGACCTGCGAGTGCGAAGAACGACGCCGGGATCGTCGATCGATACCGCATCCTTCGAGCTGCGGTGACGGATTTCTGAGGTTAGATGCCCGCCCAGCATTCGAACATGCGCCTTTTGGATTTCGAGCACGTCCGCTTTCGGAAGCGTCTCTGCCACCTGCCGCGCGACATTGAAATACGGGACCAATTCATCGGTAATGAGGCTCTGCGCCAAGGGAAGCAGCCAGCGCGCATCCCGCACGACCGCAGGCTGATTCTTTGGCGAGCTTCGCCAGAGCTCGTCGAGCACGCTTTGAATTTCCGTCAATCGCGCGCCCGCGCTACCGGGATGCTCGTCCCACAGGCGAACGCTCAAAAACTGAAGGCACCGGAGTACATACAAGTTGAACAGCGTGTGCGCGTAGTGTACGCGACCGCTGCCACCCGGCCACCGCGTCTGCTGCCAACAATAGAAGGCGCGGATCATCATCTCCGCCGGATGGATTAGGTCGTTGTATAGATCCTGAACCTGACGCGGTCTGAATCCGGCCGCGTAGTACGCTTCTTCCAGTTGGCCTATGAGACGATTTTGGTCCGCAGTGACCGCGGCGCGCTCGAAGAAGCAATCCTCGAAATGGCGAGACAAAAGCGTCCGGTGCTGTAGATACCGGACCGGCTTTTTTTGAGCATTGAGAACTGCTTCTATTCGATCGACGATATCTTTGCGATGCGCAAGAAACAGTCGCAGGAGCTCGATATGCGCTTGGAATGGCGCGTGACTCATTCGATAGAGAGTATAGCGAGGGAGGACAGACTCGGCGAGAAATTCATAGGTCAGTAATCCCGCGAGACCGCATATCTCGATCCGGATCACACAACGTAAGATTGCAGGTGCTGGTGATATGCTGTCTTGAAGGATTCTCGGCTTGAGCGTGCTCACGTTGTTCGACATCGATGGTACGCTCCTGAACACTGGCGGCGCCGGAAAAATCGCCATGGAGTCCGCCGGGCGCCACCTCTACCACCCGGCTTTCAGCGTGAACGGTGTCGATTTCACCGGCCGTCTGGATTCCGAGGTTTGGCGCGAGCTGGTGCTCAGCTACTCCGTTCCTGATACCAGCGCAAATCTGAATGCATTTATTTCCGCCTACGCCGGTGAAATGGAAAACCCGAGTTGGGAAGCTAAACAATGTCCTGGCGTGTCGGACATGCTTCGGCTATTGGCGGAAAATCCCAGAATTACCAAAGGAATTTTGACCGGAAATTTCCGCACGACCGGCTTGATGAAATTGGAGAGGGCCGGAATTGATTCCGAGCAGTTCACCGTCTGCGCATGGGGAGAGGAGGCGAGGACACGAGCGGGCCTAGTACCGGTCGCGCTCAATCGTTGGCGTTCCCACACCGGAGCGCCAGACCCAAAAAAAGTCGTCATTGTCGGCGACAGCCCACGGGACGTTGAATGTGCGCGGGCCGCCGGCTCGCCTTGCGTAGCCGTCGCGACGGGCTTGAGTTCGGTATCGGAGTTGGAAAAAGCCGGGGCTCATCTCGTAATCGAGAATTTCACCGATCCTGTCCCCTTGGTCCGATTCATTGAGGCGCTTCTATGAAACGCAAATCGCCCAAGGAGAAGAACACGGCTCCCCAATGGGTGATCTTTGGAGCAGGCCGGCTGGGGAGAACATTTCTCAACACCATCGCCTCTCGGCTGGGTTTCGAAACCACGCTGGTGGTGGCCGGTGTACGAACTTCGAATAATATTTCCGCTGAATACAACCAACGGCGCGATCGCAAACAAGGTTATAAGGTGACCGCGTTCCTTCCCGGTGAGGAACCGCAAACCGAAACGTTGTCCAACTACGTCTTTCGCGATCTGAAAGATGAGTCCCTGGCCCGCACCATAGCCGATCCTGCTACCACCGTCGTTTCAACTTCGGTAGGCCTCGGAAATCTCGAAACGCTTGTGCCGATCCTCCACCACGCGATTACCTTGCGCGCAGGAAATGGCAAGAACGGCCGGCTTCTGATTCTGTCGTGCGAAAACGGGCGTTCTCCCGACGGCTTAACAGCCGCTCAAAAACTTTCGCAATTGGTCGAGGATAGCCTGGATGGTGCCTTACTCAAATACTTTCACGATTACGTGGATATTCCGCAGGTGGTGGTGGATTGTGTAGTCCCGGATATCGACGATCCTTACAACTTGAAACGAGGCTGGGGTTCTCTTTTCGTCGAGGATATGCCCAGCAGTCAAGCCGTGTTCCAGAAATCGGACCTGGTAAAACTCACGTCTGATCTGGAAAGCACACACGTTAGAAAACTCTACGGGTTCAACAGCCTGCATTGCTATCTCTCCGTCATTGGACGGTTTTCCGGATTGCGTCATGTGCACGAGGTCTGCGGCCATCGCGAATTGAAAAGCAGCGTGGAGAAGCTGCAGGAATCCCTGACCGTGGCCGTTCAGAACAACGTGAAGAGAAGGGGTGGGCGGTTCTTCACCAACGCCGACATTGGCGAGTATTGTTCGATGGCGCTTCGCCGAATGTCTTCGGAAACGCCACCGGATCGAGTGGATCGCATTCTGCCCAAACTTCAGGATGAAAGCCCCTACTTGACCGATGGACGCATCTTCGGTCCCGTTTTCGACCTGGGCCTGAATACGCATCCGGAGAGGCAGCGGCTCCTGGTAAAAGCGGTTTCGCTTTGCCTATATACGATTTTTACTCAGCGTTCGGGCCTTAAGAATGCACCCTCCACGCAGTCAGAAGAAGGAGCGATGCGAGCGTTCGTAACTCGGGCTCTGCTCGATAAGCCGGAGTCCGCCGGCAATTATCCGATCCTTGACGCGATTGTCGACGACTTGTCGTATTTGCGCAAAGTCGAACTCGGCTCGCACCGATTCGAGTGGACGCCGGAAATTTTGGACGAATTTTTTGAGCACGAAGCTTCCCCATCGAAGGGTGCTCCGGAATCGCTGGATGAACTAGATTTACGGTGCGTGGTCTTCGACCTGGATGAAGCGTTGATCAGCTCGGAGTCTCTCCTATACCAGGTCACGCGGGACATGGTCCACGAGTATGCCACTGCCGCGAACAAGACCCTCACTCATGAGGACTACGCGGAATGTGTTGGCATGAGCGAGCGTGAGTTCTTTGAGAATCACATGATTCCCCGCTTCGGCATCCGCAAGCACAAAATGGGATTCTCTCATTGAAGAGCGCGCCGAGCGCCATCTGAAATTGCTGAAACAAGTCGATCCGCTGCGCCTATGCAAGCCCGGCTTCCGCCCGCTGCTGGAGCTGTTGCGGAAGAACAAGATCCACACGGCGCTCTATTCCAATGCATCACGCCAGAGAGTGAACGGCACTCTTGCCCACCTCGGGCTATCCGATGCGTTCGGACAAGTGGTCACCAACGACGATCCCGGGATGCAACCCAAGCCCGACCCTACGATGCTCTTTGAACTCCAAAGGCGGCTCGACCTTAAAGCACGCGATTGTCTGGTGGTGGAATCGTCCGTCATTGGAATGGAAGCTGCGCGGAATGCGGGTTGCCATTGCGCCATGATCATGAACGATTATGCGCTCCCCTCAGCGGTTCGCGAGCGGAACGTGACGTTTCTTGGAAATGCTCGTGAGTTAGAGGCCATTCTGTCCCGTTATATCCGGCATCGCAAGTGGAAGATGCGAGCGTCCGGACCGACGATCGCCGACAAACGATTCCCCTTCACTTCCGACGAAGCGCGCAATAAGAAACGCATGAAGAAGATCGATCGGATCGAAATCGAGGAAATCGTTCTCAGCAAATTGTCGCGCCTGAAAAAAGGGCGGCAGTTCGTGGGCATTAGCGGAACAGTGGGGTCGGGCAAATCTCAGTGGGCGATCAATCTGCAAACTCTCGAAACCCGTTTGGGGCGGCGGTTGGTTGTCGTCGATGAAGATTACTTCCTCCTGCCTGTGCAGCAGCGATTGATGATGCGGGACGAGTTGTACTCCTCACACGAATGCTGGGTCGACTGGAGATCGTTCCGCGAAACGATCCGGTCGCTTCGGGAGGATCACGGGACGCACAAGATTCAAGCGTACGACCGCGGCACAGGAGATCGAACCGCGCAAGTCGCGCTGTATTGGGGCAGCGATGCCATCGTCCTGGTCGCGGGTCTCTACTGCCTGACGCCGCTACACGCGGAGGTCGACTACAGCCTCCAGTTGGCTTTCACCACTACACCGGAGGAGTCGTCGACTCGGGAACAACAGGCTGCCCTTCAAACGGGCCGGCACTCCCGCGAAGGCGCACAGCAACTTATCTCGGAAGTTTACAATCCGTTGCGTGAGCGTTTACTGGCCTACATTCACGAAGAGCGCAAGTTTCCCGACATTGAGTTCGACGTAACGATTCCCGACAAGCCCCGCATGTTGATTGAGGATTCCGATGCTACGATGGACTCTTAGGCCGAAGCTTCCCGCGAATTCCGCCCGCCAAAGTATCCGCATATGAAAGCGAATCTTGTTGGAATTAACATCGGGACATCCAAGCTTGTGGCGGTTCTAGCGGTTCCCGGCTCGGCTCCCAGTGTTGTCGAAGTACCCCTCCGCGATCAGGAACCCGGTGCCTGGTTAGAAGCGCTGCAGGATGCCCTCAAGAAGACAGGCCATCCAACCGAGGGTACGCTCGTCGGGATCTGCGGGACATCCGGAACATTTGTACTCACCGACCAAAAAGGTAAGGTGCTGGGCGCTCCGGTCATGTACAACGATTCGCATCCGGAGGCCGTCGCGGGGGTCAAAGCCAGACTCGCCGGTACAGCTTGGGCCAAAGGCGATGTAGTTTCCCCGGACAATGCCTTTCTGAAGTTGCACCATGCGTTGAAGTCGCTGAGCGCGGATGATCGTGCTCGCGTACGGTGGGTCATCCCGCAATCGGTGTGGCTGTCCTACGCGCTCGCGACGCCGAGCGGCCATGACTGGGCTGACGTCGACGCAGACATTTCCAATTGCCGCAAGTTAGGCGGCAAGCTCGCACCGCGCCAATGGCCGCAGGATCTCTGCGAACTCTTATCCGTGCCGATGGACATCCTGCCGCATATTGTCCCCTCCGGCCAACTGCTGGGTTCTATATCAAGCGACCTTGGAAAATCGTGTCAACTGAACGGGGCCACTCTCTATCACGGAACTACCGACGCCAGTGCTGAGGCGATGGCACTCGTGGGAGACTGTATCGGCCAAATCGGGGTGATCGCCGGCAGCACTACTTCGATCAAGGCGGTTATCGGACACGCGATTGACGTCGGTCCAGACGCGTACCTCGGAGCTCACCCTTTAGATCCTGATAAGCTCTTTTACACGGCCTGGGTTTCTGTGGGAGAGAATATCCGGCAGCGAGCCGAGTTCGAGGGAATCGCGGTGCAGAAACTGATCGAAGATGCCTGGGGTCTTCCCGACCACGACATTCCAGTTGTCCCTCTGCGCAGAACGCCGATCACCGAAAAATGGTATGAGACGGATGCTCGATATTTTGCGCGCGGAGTGATGGAATCCGCCGCATGGTGGGAAGCCTGGCAAATTGAAACCATCGCCGCGCATGCAAAGGAAGTTGTGCCCAAGATTCAAATGATCGGAGGTACCGCACGAAGTTCCCCGTGGCTTCAGCTCCGGGCGGACGCCTATCAGCGTCCTGTCACGCTCTACAGCGCAGGCGGTGCGTTGGGTGCGGTGCTCCCCGGCTTACTTCTGAACGGAGTGGTTCCATCGTCTATGGACTTCCTCCACAGCTACCGGGTGGCGATCAAGCAGGTGGAACCAGCGCCGCTTTCATCCCATGCCGCCGATCGAAAACAAGCGGCGGATTCTTGGATCGGCAAGGTCGACTGAACGCCACAACGAGACCTGAATGGGAACTCCGATAAATCCAGTGCCTTCGACTCCTTCTCACGGGATCTCTAATCCCGTGTTGCATCAGTTGGACGTATGTCGGGAGCGGATTTATCACGAGGATACGCTGCTCGGCACACGCTCCTATAATTTCCTTACTGCTCAGGCTTTTTTGGTGGCGGGGCTGGCGACCATCATCGCGGGGACCGTTCCCCATAATCAACGCCAGCTAGCTTTTTTGATTGCCGGGCTGGGCTTCTGCATCGGCGTGATTCACACGATCGTAACCTTCGGCACTCTATCCAGCATCGCTTTCTGGCGCGAGAAACTAAAGGACCTTGAGACGAAGCTTGGCGTCAGCGGCTGGTTATCCTTCGACGCCAATTTGGAATACGCAAAAAAGGGAAAGACTTCCTCCGCCCTAAAGTGGCCGTTCCGCATCGGAACGATCAACCGCCTTGTGGCTTGTCTTGTTCCGCTTCTACTTAGCTCGTTCTGGGCTTCCGTGATCATCTGGATCGGCAACTCTCTTTAGCGAGCGTATTCCGTCAAGAGCGTGGCTCACGCGGCTGACGGCGTCGCACCTCCTGACCCGCTCCCAGAGATAGTCCAAATCCACCATCGCAATTTTGCGCGTAACGATTTCGTGGATGTCAGACATATCATGTTTACCCCGATCGACGCCGCGCTGAAGGATGGCCTTGATCACAATGACATCCTCCACGGACATAGCCCGCAGCACGCAAGCATCGGTTGGCACTGTGTAGATGTGCTCGGATGCGAGTTCGTCCCACACCCACTGGTAGCTACGGTCTCGATTAAATCGTAGGGGCGCGCATTGGATTTCCACGCCGCCTTGCTCAATCACACCAGGCTTGACGATATTCCAATGAGGGAATAATTCGGAGAGCACGGTCGAGTCCGCCCGCAAGAGTATGTCTATGTCGGTGATCTCGCGAGTGGTCCCGTACAACCGCGCTGCAGCGCCGGCAAAAACACACCAATCGATTCTCCGCTCGTCGAGAAGTTGAACAGTAGATAAAAACGTCGTGTTATCGAAAATCTGTTTGGCGAACGTCATCCCCGCAGCCTGGACGCGTTGAATACCTGCCACTGCTCGATCACCCAAGCCCGGAATGTTGCGAAGACTATATCTGCCTTGACGTTCGCATTGATAGTGAAATCAGCACTCCGAACGCGCTTTCCGTCAAGAGTTTTCGAGCGCCGGTCTAGGCTGACGGCCGTTTCCTCATCAGAACGCGCGGTGAGTCGCTGAAGTACCACCTCGCTGGGGGCCTCTAGCGCGCAAATTCGCACCGCGTACCGTGAACCGAGCACTTGCAGAAGTTGATGAGCAACCGCAGTGGGCGCGGCCTGCAACAGGACGGTGTCCATGTTGGGCTGCTCAGGAAATGAAGTCCGCGGGAAACCATACATCTCTCCATAGGATTCGTAAGTTACCAAGTACTCCTCGCTTGCTTTGTTGCGCTCGAACGTCGATCGGTCGATGTGCTCCAACTCTACCTGTTCTTCAAAGCCTCGCGACATTCTAGTGGAGTGCTTCCGCGGAATCTGGACCTTCAATCCCAGAGGCCAATCCGCACCTACAGCGGCACCGAGCAGTGTAGACTTACCGACTCCGCTCGATCCGACGACGATGACAAATAGCGCACCTTTCATAATCTTTCAGCTTGGAACAACACCGATGAAGCGTCAAGAGGCTAACGGCAACTCTCAGGCCGACTGTCCACCGACACTTGCCTTCTAAGGCTGTCCAAAAACCAGAGTAATGGAAGCCTGCAAGGGGTTTTGATGAGTTGGGTAATGCGTGGAACTGGTGGGGGAACTAAGCCCCACCGACCGTTTAATTACACATGGGGTAATGCTTTGGGTTTTCGCTACTCGATTGAATGCAGTGAACACCTCGGCCGATGAGAAAAGTCAGCAGATAATTTGGCGACGGAGAGGGAATTACTATTTCGACGCGCCGCCGCCTCGTTCGAGGTTTTCTTTCGGGATTGGGACTCCGTGGTCGGCCATGAGTTTTGCAACAAACGCTGCGGTTTCGGGTTTAAAGACGGGCGCTTCGCCCGTCACCGGCAGTCCTTCCGCGTAGCTCAGAGCAGTAACACCGCCGGGGCACTCCTTTCCATCCTTGCGGCCGTACCCGCAATAGGTGCCTTTGTCGCGAGCATCGAGCTTGGCGCCGTGATCCACCAGAATTTGAATCACATCATTTAAGCCGCGATGCGCCGCTCCCATGAGCGCCGTGAGCCCCAGATCGTTTGCGGCGTTGACGTCAGCGCCTAAATCCAACAGGAGCTTGAGCGACTGCATGTCTTCCTCATGCGAACGGTTGTTCACAACGCCAATCGTGTAGCCAACTCCTACCAGCGCCATCAGCGGAGTCGTGTGGTCGGCGGTCGGGATCTTCGAATCCGCGCCATGCGCCAGCAACAGCTTCAATACTTCGAGATCGCCTCCATAAGCAGCACGGAAAAATGGTGTCGCTCCTTCTTCTTTGAGCCAGATCACATGGCTTGCCGCGTGAGTCTCGGTTTCAAATGCCAAGCGTGTGTTCACCTCAGCGCCGCGATCGAGCAGCAGCTTGATGAAGTCCATCGCCTGATTCTCATTTCCCGGAACGGGGAGTTCGCCGGTCTCAATCGTGCGATTCTTCACGGAAAGGTACAGCGGCGACCACCCTTTCTGATTGGTGAGGTTTATGTTGGCGCCCCGCTCCACAAGGAACCTGCCCACCTCGTAGTGGCCGTTCTGGATCGCCACCACAAGCGCACTGCTCCCGTCGGCCGTGGTTTTGTTGATGTCGGCTTTTCCATCGAGCAAGGCCTTCGCGGACTCTAGATAGCCTTCGCGAGCCGCGAAGACGAGCGGAGTGAGTCCGCCCCGAACGAGGTCTTTATACACTTTGGCGGTTTGTGCTCCCGGCCCGGTGGTGCCATACGGCTTCACTTTCTCTTGCTTGGATTGGGCATTGGGATCCGCCCCGTGCTCGATCAGCAGCTTCACGATTTCGGGGTGGTCCTGCGACGCCGCCCACATCAAGGGCGTTGTCTCGCGCAACAGGTCCTTGGCGTTTACTTGCGCCCCGTGATCAAGCAGCGCCTTTACGGCTTTTGCATCCCCGGTACGCGAAGCCTCCATAAGAGCGGTCTCGCCCGTTGAAAGGAATGTGCTGTTGACGTCCGCACCCGCTTTGAGCAATCGCTCGATGATCACGGCGTTGCCATTCACGCTGGCTTGGTACAGAGCCGTCGCGCCCTCGCGATTCCGCGCGTTGACGTTTGCTCCGGCTGCCAGCAGCAGATCAACCATCTCGAGATTATCGGCCCGGACGGCCCACATGAGGGCAGGCGTGCCGTCGGCTTGAGTCGAATTCACCTCCGCCTTCTGCTTCAGCAGCGCGCGAACGGCCACGAAGTCCTTGTTCATCGCCGCATCGGCAAGGGGGCTCTGTGAGGCGCCTATGCCGGCGACGGCAGCGCAACAAATTCCGATCAAAATCCGCGTTGTATTCATCTTTTTTCCCCGTCGTGACTAGAGCGAAACAGTTCCCGTGCTATCGCCGATGATGTCCTGCTCAATTCCCATCATGTGAAGCGCCGTCAACAGAATGTTCGACGTTGAGCCTTCCGCTTTGACGTTGAGCTTGGCCCGATGCTTTCCGGAAGCTCCACCCGCGAGCAAGTAGCCGACGTTGGTGTGATTGTGAGAATTGGCGTTGCCCATGTTGCTTCCCCACACGATCAAAGAATGATCGAACAGATTTCCGTCTCCATCCGGGGTGTCCTTCAACTTTTTCAAGAAGTATGCAAGGCACGCGACATGGTACCGGTTGATTTTGGCCCACTCCTCCAACCGCTTCGGATCCTCGCCATGATGCGATGCTGCATGGTTCGCCGTCGTCACCCCGCATTCCGGGTAGCTGCGAAGACTGATATCTCGTGCGTACATGAGGGAGGTTACGCGCGTGATGTCCCCCTGAAATGCCAGCGCCTGCAGGTCGTAATGCAGCTTGATATGTTCGTCGAAGGACTCTGGCACGCCGAAGGGAACATCGGCGGAGTGCTTTTCCATTGAGACTTTGTTTGCGATCTGAAGCCGGCGCTCCAGTTCGCGCGTCGCATCCAGATAGTCGCGAAGACGATTGCGGTCGGAAGCGGGCAGATCCTTTTCGAAACGCGCCAACTTGTGCGTGATTTCATCGAGTACGCTCGAGTCGGTGGTTCTCCGCGCAGCCCGTTCTTCGGCGCTGCTTCCATCGCCGTACATACGCTCGAAGACGGCCATGGGATTGATCTCATGCGGAAGCGGCTTGTTGGGCGCGGCCCACGAGATGGAATTGGAATAGGCGCAGCTATAGCCAAACCCGCAGACGCCCGTGTTGGCTCCGGGGTCTTCAATGGCGAATTGCATGGACGGCAGCAGAGTATCCTGTCCGTATTTGTCGGCGATGATCTGGTCGATACTCGTGCCCGCATAGAGATCGCGGCCGCTGGTTAGCCGGGGTCCGACGCCTGTGAACACGGCGGAGGCCCGTGAGTGATCGCCGCCTGTGAAGCCAGCAGGTGGCATAGAAGACGTCGCGTCCAGGCCGTTCACGATGGTCAACTGATCCTGCCACGGAGCCAAGGGTTGATGAATGAATCCCAGCCCGGCGTTCCTCGTCTCGGGGTTTTGGATCTTGGTTCCCTGCAGGAAATTTTCGCGGTTGTCAGCCCAGTAGGTAGGTGCCCAACCGTGAGGGGAAAAGATCGCAACGAAGCGCGTTTTCGGCGCGGGGGCCGCGGCCATCGCCGGAATCATAGAATCCAAAAATGGCAATGCCAGCGTCACACCTGCGCCCCGCAAAAACGTCCGACGGCGAATATGCTTCCGCGTAATAAACATTTCTTCCGCTTCTCCTAAATTCTTCTAACCAAGGTTCACATTAGTGCTGAGGTACGAAATTTACTGCTTCTTTGTCCGCTTCCTTCACACTCATCTGGAAGGGAGCGCTTTTAATAATTCCCAAAACCAAGGACGAAAACCGGTCGCTATTCCGATCGGCATCGCGAACAATGCCCCGGACGACCGGCATGTCGTAATACTCAACGCCCCGGCCGAGAGCATATGTCAACAGCTTTTCTGTTACGACTCGCACGAATTGCGGCGAATAGCGCAAGAGAGCCTGCCGAAGCTCGACGGGGCCGGAAAACTTTGAGCCATCCACTAACTGACCCGAAAGGTCGAGCGGTTTATCAGACTCGGTCGTCCGATACTTCCCGACCGCATCAAAACTCTCCAGAGAAAAACCGATCGGATCGAACATCTTGTGGCAACTGGCGCAGACAGCGTTCGTCCGGTGAGAATCCATCCGCTCGCGCATCGAGAGCTGCAGCGTGGATTTTCCGCTCGGCGTTGCGTCCCCTTGCTTCAGGGGTGGGACATTCGGCGGCGGATCCGGTGGAATAATGCCCAGGATATTCATCAGCACCCATTTGCCGCGCTGCACCGGCGAAGTACGATCCGCGAGCGAAGTGACCAGCTCAATGCTTCCCTGCCCCAGTAAGCCGCGGCGCACTTCGAGCGCACCATCGAGTTTTACGCGCCGGAATTGACTGCCGTAGATATTCGGAATGCCGTAATGCCGCGCCAGCCGCTCATTCACGAAGGTGTAGTCGTTGTCGAGCAGGTCGACAACGCTGCGGTCTTCATGCACGATGCTGTCGAACAACAGCTCGGTCTCGCGGCGAAATGCCTCGCGCAAATTGTCGTCGAAATCGGGGAAGCTCAGCATGATCGGCGCCGAGCTCGAAAGGTTTCGCAACTGGAGCCATTGCCCCGCAAAGTTGCTGACCAGTGCCTGCGATTTGGGATCTGCCAGTAAACGGCGGGTCTGCTGTTCGAGAATTGCAGGGTCCCGAAGCTTGCCCTGGCTTGCGAGCGCGATCAACTGATCGTCGGGTGGACTGCTCCACAGGAAGAAGGACAGGCGGGACGCGAGCTCCAGATCGCTAATCCGATACGTTTGGCCCGCCTTGACATTGGCCGGGGGCTTTTCCGCGCGATAGATGAACTCAGGATCAGCCAGGATTCCGTGGATAGCTCGCTCAATTCCGTTTTCGAAGTCGCCGTGATTGCGTCCTTCCTGATAGTCGTTGAGCAGAACCTCGAGATCGGTCGCCGTAGGAGGTCTCCGGTAGGCTTGCCGCGCCAGCTTTGAAATAATTTGCTTGGCGCACGACACTTCCTCAGATGCCGAGGCAGGTTTGCACACCAGGATCTTGCGGCGGCTGGCCAAGTCCTCCGGACGCGTGGCGTCATACGGACCGACGATCTTCACCTGCCCTATCTGAGGAGCGAAAACAAAACCGGCCACGGGCCCAGACGAAAGGACACTTCGAAGATTGTGCTGGTTCAGATCGTCGATCGGGACTTGCGTGGTTGCGAGGAACGTGACACCCACCGTTCTGAGCCCGGCCCTTACGTGAAGCCGGACCTCATTCTTATCCTTGGTCGTGGTGGACAGGAGCTTGTCGACATCGAAGGTCGCTACCTGCTCTCCATCGAGCAGAACTTCGACCTTCTCGCCTTTCATGTTCCGGCCGAAGAGATTGGCATTGTAGTCCCGGACGGGAAACCAGGCGATCACATAATCGCCGTCGGCCGGAAAGTAATACTTGATGAGCATTCCGCCGCGGGTGCCGATGGGCAGACCTTCGACGTGGGTTTCCTGCGATCGATCCCCCGGCGAAACGAAGCGCTTATCCTTGAGCGCGGTCTCTTTCCCTAGAGCCAAACGGCTGATTCTTGCAGCCGCCGACATGTAGCCTTCGAGGAGCGCCGGAGAAAGATTCAAGCTTCCCGCCACATTGTCGAAGCCGTAGCTTGAATCGTCGACAGGGAGGAAGCCAGAAGCATCGATATCTAAGGCCAGCAGGTCGCGAATGGCGTTGGCATATTCAGTTCGATTGACTCGATGGATCCCGGGCGGGACCACGCTGGGCTTCGCGGCAGCCGCGCGATCGATTTCACTCTCAAGGTTCACCGTCATCGCTTCGTAAGCCGCTGGGTCCGGCCGCTTCATACCCGCAGGAGGCATCATTCCTGCGCGTAATTTTCGAACGACCTTTTCCCAGATCTGTGTGTTTTCACCAATACGGGAGACGTCCAATTTGTCCAGCGCCAGACCGCCGATTTTCGCCGTCTGGTTGTGACAGCTCACGCAGTACTGATCCAGTTGGCTTCGAAGAGCCGTTGCAGAGGATCCCGCAGGAATCGCAGTCTGCTTCTGCGAAGCGGAAGCCTGGCCCCACGCGACGACAGTTACCAGGACCAAGCTGCCAGCCAGTACACCTTTACTCATCTATCGCTCTCTTTCTGACTACTTCTCACTACGCGAGGCAGCAGTGCGGACTTGCGGCAATCTGTAAGCCAAAACCGTCCGGATCATTGACCTCGAAACTGAATTCGTTGCCTCCCTTGCGGGGCTTCAGTCCGCGACGGGTCAATTCGGCTTCGACGGCTTTGCCGTCCCAGTTGGCGATCGTGTAGCACATGTGATCGATGTAGGCTTTGTTATCCGCCTGCCGCGTCTTGCGAACAATAAGAGACGTATCGCCGAAGGTCAGGTAGCATTGCTTGCCATCGTCCTGCTTGACGGTCATTCCCATCAGTTCGGAATAGAAGTCACGAGTCTTCGCATAGTCAGGAACGCTGAAGGAGATGTGATTCACAGAGACCGCTTTGAATCCTTTGCCTTGTGCCTCCAAGGTGCCCTCAGCGACTGCTGTCGCGACAAACGCAAGACTCTTAACCAGCCCGCGCCGGCTGATCTTGCCCTGCTCGAATTGACTCAGCAACTTCGAAATAATACGTTCCATCCTCGCTCCTCCCTCAGTTAGAACAGCAGCCTCACACCAAGTTGGATAATGCGTGGATCACGCGCCGCCGTGATCGTGCCGAATGTGGCGCTACTGTTAAACCCATTCGCGCCGGGAACAAACGCGGTGTTCGGAGGCCGGAAGTTCGCGTGATTTGCAACATTAAACGCCTCGCCTCGCAACTGGAAGCTCCACCGCTCTCCGATCTTGGTCAACTTGCTAACGGAGAAATCGACATTGGCATTACCGGGCGCTCGCACATCCGGCAAGGTCGTGCTCACGTTGCCGAACGTCCATGCCGGCGGATTCACGAAGGCCTGCGTGTTAAACCACTCGCTGATCGTCGGATTGTCGAGCTTGGCGCTCACGCCGGTTGAATTCGGACGATTCGCCAGATTGTTGTTGGCTCCCGTGATCTCAAGTGGCAAACCGCTCTCAAACGCCATGATGCTGTTCACCTGCCACCCGCTGACGAGGGTATTTACGAATCCGCTGGACGGACTCCACGTCTTACCTCTGCCGAACGGCAGCTCGTAAATCAGGCTGGTGGCCAGTCTCTGCGGCGTATCGAACGACATAATCGACCGCTCCCTGGCAAGATCGTAACGGCCTTCCTGGTAGGCGGTAGAAGCAGTTCCAGTCGATCCCGTTCCTCCAACATTGGTTACGCCATTGGAGATCCCTTTGGCCTTGGAATAAGAGAAAAGCAGCACAAACCCGCGGGAATAGCGCTTCTCAACGCTCATAATGAACGAGCGGAAGGTTGAACTGCCCTGGTGCGAGTTCTGATCCGTGATCGAGTTGTAATAGGGATACTGCCGCAACGACTGCTGCAAAGAGATCGTGGGGTTGCCGAGGCTTCCCGGAACTTGCCCGGCGTACGGATTCGGCACGGGGTTTTGCAGGGCGTTCCCCAGCGAGAGATATACCGGGTTGAGCTGATCCAGATTGAAGCCTCCCGCCCTCAAGTGCGTCCCCTGATTCCCTGAGTAGCCCAGATCGAGAAGAATGCCCTTCGGAAGCTGATGTTGCACCGTGAAGGAAAACTGCTGCGAATAAGGCGTTCGGCCCCACGGTTCGTCGTAGGTGACCGTATTGCCCAGAAATGCCGCTGGTCCGAGAGCATTTCCGATGGGAGGCACCACCGGAGTGGGAAAACCGTTCTGCACGTAGAAGGCTGGGAATTGGGTGTTCCCTCCCGGAGGGCTGTAGGTGGTCACGTTTAGTTTGTAGCCCAAGCCGCCTAGAGAATCGGCGAAGTTCATGACGAATTGGTAGTAGATACCGTATCCGGCCCGGATTACCGTTTTGCTGTTTCCAAAAATATCCCAGGCAAGGCCGAAGCGAGGGGACCAGTTTTTGTAATCCGGATTAATCGGCGATGGGCCGAATCCAGGAGCAGGGCCTGCGAATTGCAGCGCACCCTTCAAGTTGCCGGTCGCGATCATGTCGGGATTGAAATTCGAAATTCCGTCGTGGCGCTCCCGCGGAACCTGCTGGTAGTCCCACCGCAAACCCAAATTCAGCGTCAAGCGGCGCGAGACCTTCCAGTCATCCTGCGCGTAATATCCCTGCGCGAGGTTGATGTACGAGGCACCGGCATTCACCTGGATCGTGGAACTGGCTGCGGCGCCCAACAGCTCGCTCGCCAGGCCGGAACCGGTTCCGGAAGGGGATTGCGGATTACCGGTTACGACCTGATCGAACAAGGTATTGCCGGAGCAATAATCGCACTTATTGGGACCCAGGTAGCTGAACATATACACCACGCCGAGTTTTAATGAGTGCTGTCCCTTGACCCACGAAACGTTGTCGCTGACTTGCTCAGTGGTTTGACCGTAGTGGCCCGTAAAGCCGGCGAATCCCGCCGGCCATCCCTGAATTCCCTGAGCGCTGCTCGGAACGAAATACGGGAAGCTGGTGCTGGGCCAGCTTGCAGGTAGGCCCAGTTTCTGCGGATATCCGGCGCCTAAACTGGGCACACCGAACGGTTCGCCGTTGTGCGCCACTCCCAAAGTGATCTGGTTCAAGAGACTGGGCGAGAAGACATGCGCTTCGGTCAGGCCTGTGTTCCGCTGGTTATAAATGTCCAACCTTTGGCGGAATGCTTTGTCGGGAAGATAGCTCTGCCCTTGTGCTGCGTTGTCGGTGTAATTCGCCGTTAGGATGTAACGCCCGGAAAGTGTGTCCTTTGGCGACAGCGTGTAGTCAATTTTTATTAACTCCTGCCGGTTGGATGCGTAAGTACCAGGATCCCCCTGATAATTATTGGCGAACGTAAACGCATTCGTTGGCGTCCTGTTCGGCAGCGGATAATAGCTCAGGACGTTCTGAATGACCCGGTCCAACTCGGCCGGAGGAATCATATTCCCCGGAAATATGCTTCGAACATAGCCGCTTCCCGATGGGTTAACGGCGGTAGAGTGTGGGTCGTAAATCGGGATCAACGCGCCAGTCGCGGTGCGCAGATTAGAGAGGTCGCCTTTTCGCCAGGCGGCGGTAGGTACGGTGCCGATCACGTCGTAGGTATTGTTGAAGCGCCACTCTTCGTAGTTGCCGAAGTAGAACAATTTGTTTTTCAGGATCGGGCCGCCGATCGAGCCGCCATATTGGTTGTACTGGTAGGGCGATCGGGATGCGGCGAAGTAGTTGCGGCCATCCAGGTCGTTGTTGCGCAGGAACTCGTACATGACGCCATGCACGGAATTAGTTCCCGCTTTGGTCACAAAGTTGACAACTCCCCCGAGCAGGTAGTTATATTGCGCCGATACGACGCCGCTTTCCACTTTGAACTCCTGAATCGCGTCGGAGCTCATATTGACATTGGTATCTCCATACCGTGTGCCAATGTTCATTACGCCGTCGACCACAATCATGTTTGTGTTGGTAAGACCGCCATTGATACTGAAAGACGAAATGGCGCTCCCGCGATCGGCGAATCCACTCTGAGAACTGGCTTGTGAGCGCACGTTCGGCGTCAGGCTGACAAGGCTGAGGCCGCTGCGGCTGTTGATGGGCAACTCCATGATGCGCTTGTTCTCAATTACTTTTCCCAGAGTGGCGCTGGAGGTATCGATCTGCCCGGCAGCGGCAGCCACTTCGACGGTATCGGCCACTTCGCCCACCTGTAGAACGAAATTCATTACCGCCCGGTCGCCCACTTCAAGCGTCAGCCCGGTGCGGACCGCTTTCTTGAATCCTTCGGCCTCCGCAGAAACCTGATAGGCACCGACGGGCAGAGCCGAATTGATGTAAAAACCGGTACCGTTCGAGACGGCCGTGTAGTTTGTGTTGGTTTCAACGTGGGTAATCGTGATGGTCACACCCACCGCAACCGCACCGCTCGAATCCGTGACAGTCCCCGAGATGCTTGCAGTCTCCTGTGCCCAGGTCATAGCCGAGGCAAAGATCAACGCTACGGACATCTTGGTCCAAGTCCCCATATCTGTACCCCCTGTGAGATAAACTCCCTGATCCCTGCGAAAACTATCCCTCGCGCAAAATCCCCTTTGCGCAACGCTGGCAAAGTCGACAGAATAGCGGCGAGAGCCCCAGGCTTATGAGCCTGAGGCTCAGGCGGTGGTGTTAACCAAACAGTTCAGTGACTTCTGTACTGCCGATCGCATTGGTGCCCGACATCGGCTCAACGTATTGGAAGAAGCGCCCCGACGGAGTATTGCTCAACCGCTTGGTCCAGTCGATTCCCAACGCCGAGTAGATTGTGGCGGTCACATCTTCCGGATAGATCGGGCGGTTCTTGTGCCAGTCGTACTTAACGACTTTTGCGCCCTGGTCATCCGATGCGCCGAGGACCCGGCCGCCCTTAACTCCGCCGCCGACGAAGACGCCGGAGCGGATGCCGGCCCAATGGTCGCGTCCCTTGAGGCTATTGAGCGGCCCAGGGGTTCGTCCGAATTCTCCGGCGGCAACAATCAGAGTTCTGTCGAGAAGAGGCGCACCGTTTTGCCCCTTCATCTTCTTGAGATCTGAAACCAGTCCGGCGAACGCTGCGTCGAGTTCGCGACAGCAGGAATAGAGCCCGCGAGCGTCGCCTTCCTCCGGTGCCTCGCCTGGACGCGCGCGGCTGTTATAAATGTTCGCGTGATGGTCCCAGCCGCCGGCGTTGACCAGGATGTAGCGGGCTCCCGCTTCGGCGGCGACCATGTTGCGCGCCATGATGCACGCGTCGCCGAACGATGTCTTTCCGTACCGAACCTGATCAGCCTCCTCCAGCTTGAAGACTTCCGCGATTTTAGGAGACTGGATCATTTTGACCGAGCTCTGCGTAAAGGCCTGCCACTCCAGGAAGCGCTTGGAAACTCCGTCTCCCTTGTAGGTTCCGTTGCGCATCGGATCGAAGGATTCAAGGAAATCCATCCGACTTGCAAAGCGCTCGCGTTCGCTTTCGGGAAGCACGAAGGGCCGATTGCCGGCCGGGCGCATATCCATCGTCAACGGAGCCGTATTGCTGTTGAGGAATCCTTCGCGGATCAACGGTCCGTTCACCGCGGACGTGGGGAAGTTCATCGAGATATGCGGTGGGAGGAAGTCGGTCGGCTTCACCTTGTTGAGCAGTTCGTAGGCGATCACTGAGCCCATGGACGGCATTTCCGTCCCGCGGGCTGGCGTGTATTGATGTCCGACCTGCTGATAATATTGCGCGAGATTGTGCAGCGTTTCCCATGCGGCCATCGATCGCACCAGAACAACGTCATCGAGGGATTCCGCCATCTTCGGCAGCAATCCGTACGGCCACTTGTAGCCGAGCTTGGTCGTGCGCACGTCCAGGTTCTCAGGCGTCCAGCTTCCTTCCTTTACATCGAAGGTGTCCATTTGTGAAGGACTGCCCACCAGGTTTAAAAAGATCACGCAGTCTGCCGAGCCGCGAGTCTTTACTTTGTCATCCGTGGCGGCGTTCAGTCCGGTGCCGACCAGCGGCAGAAGAGCCCGGCCAACAACGCTGACTGCTCCGACTCGCCAAAGGTCACGCCGGGTTAAGGTTGGAAAATTGGTTTTGTATTCCGACATTGGATTGCTCCTTATAAATTTTGAAAACTAGTAGTTAAAGATGAAGTCCATCCGGTTAAGGAGACTCCACATTAAGTCCTCGGCTCCCTTTTCGCGATCGCCGCGAGCGAGAAGACTAACGGCCATTTTTTCTTCCGCGGGAGTAGGAGGACGGCTGACGGTGGCGAGGAAAAGTTCCCCGACAATTTCTTCGTTGGTTTTAGCCGGGGTGGCCTTCAGGAGTTTCTCCAGCCGGCTGCCTGGTTTCGCTTTGACCCGCTCAAGGATTGCTTTGTGATTCAAGAGCGTCGCCGTCTGAATCATGGTCGAGCGTTCGGTCGGAAGCGTTTCGCGATCGGTCTGACCGAAGTCCTGCAAGATATTGAAAACGTCCGCGTGGCTGGAGTCGTAATCCTGAGAAGAAGCAACCTGGAGCGTGTATTTGAAGGTTTCGTTGAAATACCGTCCCTTGAATGCCTCGAAGATACCGGTGGCTTGCGACACGGCGTCCCACATCTGTTCCGGCATGATCCGGCGCACGATGTGCCGCGCGAAGTAGTCCTCGTACTGGGGCTTCCACTCACCCGGATAAAACGAAGAAAGCTGATAGGCTCGAGACTTCGTGATGAGCTTCATCAAGTGGCGCAAGTCGTAACCGCTTTGCCGAAAATCCTCGGCCAACGCGTTCAGTAATTCAGGATTCGACGGTTGAACCGACCAGGGTGCGGGTGGAGGATTCGCGGGATCCTGCCGGTCCAGATCGAATCCGAAAACGGGATCGACGATCCCCTTCCCCATGAACTCGTTCCAGAACATGTTCACCGTCGCGCGAGCAAATTGCGGATTGGAGGTCAGGAGCCGCGCGTAGGTTTCGCGCTCGGACTCCTTCGTGCTCGGATCGTACTTCTCACCGGTCAGGATAAATGTGGGAGTCAGGTCGGCCTTATACCGCGGCAAACGAAGTACGCTCTGGGTTGTGACGTCGTAACCTTTTTCTGTGTCGTTGACGATGAACTCCGGGATTCGCCCGTAGACCGGCGCGACATAAGTCTTGCCGAAGAAAGTCGCCTGCCTCCAGACGTCCGCTCGCTGTTTCTTCGAAAGCCACAGGTTGACCTTTTCCAGGTGCCCTTTGCCGTTGTGGCAGGATACGCACTCGATGCTCACACCCAAAAACAACTTGGTGGACCACAGCGCCAGCTCGTCAGCCGTGTCTTCATGATTCAGTTCGGAATAACCATCTCCCGCCATCACGCGGTTGCGCGCGACGAAATTGAGCGATCCGTCGGTCCACGAGGAGATGCCGCTCGCCGTGATCAGGTGGCGAACGAACTGGTCGTAAGGCTCATTCAACTCCATGACGCGCATCAGGTAGTTGCGGAACATTGCGATTCCGCCGGGCTGGATCTGCTCGTTGGAACGGAACAGATCGCCGAAAAAGTAAGCCCAACGGTCGAGGTAAGGACGGGTTCCGTTGGCTGCCCGCTTGTTGAGCCCGACCGTCGGTATGGGGGTGAACAGCGAATCGACTAACTTGTCGCGTTTGTCGGGGTCTTTATCCGCGAGGAATTTCGTGACGGCGGCGGGTTCCGGAAGGCGACCCGTGAGATCCATGGAGACGCGCCGAAGGAATTCGGCATCGGTAGCCAGGGGTGCGGGAGTAATGCCGTCCTTCTGCATCCGGCCGAAGATGTACTGATCGATGAGATTCTTTTCGGATGAGGCGATGCCTGTTGAAGAAACGCCTGTAGAGGAAGTGCCCGCTCCCGACGCCTTGGCAGCCGTCGGCGCCTGAGCGAATCCAGGTTTAGAAAGGAACCCGCATAGCCCTAGAAGTAAAATGGCCCCGCTCAAGAGCGCGAGACTGCGACCTGCTTTGGATATGGCTTGCATATCGTAAAGCATCCGCTGGCTTTATCGTGAAGTCGAGTATCTTGGGGTTCGCTACTGAAGGGGGAGCACGTTACTCGACTACGCGGCACCGTAGCCCGACGTTACCCGTGATGCTACGGATCGTGATACGGGCCGGCAACTGACAACAAACAATGAACTTCGACTATTTTGGGGCACGAGGCTTCGGAGGATTGTGAACTTGAATCCGAACCCCGTCCGGATCGGTGAAATCAATGCCGGAACCGTCCTCGATGGGAGGCAAAACCGTGGCTCCTGCTGACTCAAGTTGCTTCACCATGGTAGGCCGATCGAATTCCGCTATGATGCCGAAATGGTCGATCCCCGGCTTTTGTCCACTGCTGTGAATCCCTTGATTCAGAGGCGCTAACTGAAGCTGATGTTTTCCGGGCCGAAACAGGATCCGAGCCGACAGATTGTCAGCAGGCCTGGCTGCCATCCGCTGCGCCGGTCCGAGGAATTTCTCGTAGAAACCAATCGACTTCTCCGGATCTGAGACCGCCAGCACGAGATGATTGATACCGGTCGAGCGGAGCAAAGGAGCCCCGGACGCCGGCACGGAAACCGGAGCGGCGCTGCCCAACTGGCTCCACGAGTTATCCATCCAAAGTTCGGTGAGGATTCCGTCGCGGTCGGGGATCACAACGCCTTCAATCGCCGATTCTTTATGAGGAACTCCCAGCGTGTCCAACGAGCGCTTCACATCGGCCACCTGGAAGTTCGCGACGCTCAGGCAGAACTGGTTCCCGCCCCGAGCTTTGTGTCCATTCCCCAATGGGTCGAGCGCCAGGTAATTGGGACCCATCTGGATGTAGTGGCGCTTACTGTGCTTTTCCTTCAACACCGTGTTTCCGAAAATGCGCGAGTAGAACGCAACGGACTTATCGAGATCGGCGACCGTGATTGTGACGTGCTCAAGTCCGCCGAATTGGAATGGCGATGCGCCATCCGCGGCGTAAGCCGCAGAACCGGCCAGCGAGCCGGCTCCCAAAATCGTCAAAATCTCTCGGCGATTGAAAAATAAAGAGGAGGAAGACATAGAGTCCTCCATAGGATCGCTCAAGTGATTGAAAGCAGTCCAGTATCTGGGAGTGTGTTACTTGGTGATACGCGAGATTCGAAGCGGCCCCGGCTGTGTCGCAGCCTTCAAACTGATTGCGCGGATAGCGACAGGCCAAGTCTTGAGGACGGTGTCGCGGTCCATCTCGGCCCCGACCACGACCTCGAAATAGTCCGGAGACCCCTCCTGGCGCCACATTTTGTCGAGGAGCTCCAAGGAGGCGGGTGCCGAAAGGAAAGACACCAGCGGCAGCGATGGCCGCTCGGTCATCGACAGAATCCGGGCGTTGCTCCCTTTGCTGGGAAGAACAGCGATCAATCCGTAGGAGGTTCGCCGTGCGTCGGATTGAGTCTTCGTCTCGTATCGGGACGGCTCGCCACGGCGCGGCGAACTGTTCAGGATGGGGTGCTTTTCCCCCTTATCCGTGTATTCGGTCGTGTAGTAGAAATTCGGATGATCTTCGAGGGGCTTGGTGTATTTTTCGGTGATCCAGGGCGTTCCCAAAAGAACCACGTTGTTCTCCGTCGTAGACTCAACCGACAACTCCCGCGTGCCGCCGAAGGACAGGAGAATGCCAGCCGCCTGCAGGAACTGCGACAGCTTCAGAGCCGCAAAGGCATCCGCCGCCACGCTGTAATTCTGCATCAAGGTCGGAGGACCGAACTTGGCGCTGTAAGCCTTCAGCTCCGGCGAACTCTCCAAATCTGCAAAATCGTTTACGAGAGTATCTCGAAGTTTGAGGCTTGTGGTACCCCACTCAAAGAACACCGGCGTTGCCAGGAACAGCTTTATTGGCTTGCCGTTCGAAACCAGGCTCTCCCAGAAGCGAGGCGCCGGCACGCTGGCCTTTTGCAGCGCGGCAGACAAACGTTGGGTGTGAAAATTCTCGACCACGAATGCGACGACAACAACCACCAGTGCAACTCCGAGCAAGAGAGCTGGGCGATTACGCGCCGGCCTTAATGGAGGCGCGGTTTCGGGCTGAACGACATCCGGAACATGAGGATCCAGGCGGCATTCCAATTCGTGGCCGCCCAAGGGGACCGAAATGTTCAGCGGACAGTTCTTTCCCTCTGATTCGTAAAACTCCTTGAGCCGTTGGCGCAAGCGAGCGACTTGGACGCGTACAGAGGCATCCATCTTTGTGTCGAACTCGGATTTTCTTCCAAGTGCCTCAGTTGCGATCGCGTATTCGCTGATCGACTCGCCCCGGTGCTGCCACAAGTACAAGAGGAGACTCCGCACTGTGGGCGCCCTCTGGAAGCCGGGACTGTCCAAAATGGACTTGAAATATCGCTCCTCGTCAGAAGTCCCGGGCGTTTCCGGCAATGTAGAATCGTGGCCTGGGTGCATAGCCTCGTATCTCGGAGAAAGTTAACACAAAGGCTTCCCACGCGCAAGAGGTACGAACTAGCCTAGGAAACCGAGAAATGGCATCAGAACGTGAAACGAGCCGAGATTTGGCCGGTGCGAGGGCCCGCGTCGCTCGTAATGACGCCGAAAATCGGAGAGACGATGCTCGCCTGCGGCAGATCATAGTTCACGTGATTGAAGGCGTTGAGCCAATCGCCGCGCAACTCGAGGCGCATGGCATCGGTGAACGTGAACGTCTTGGCAAGCGATGCGTTGAGCGTCCAGCTTCCCGGTCCGTGCACTTGCGACGGATTCTGAGTGCCCGCACGAATCGTGGCTGCCGTAGCCGGAGCCGTTGGCACCAGCCCGAAGGACGCCTTGTTCAGATACAAACGCGTATCCCGGTAATTCGATAAAGAAGGATCCCCGCCCAGGAAGTCCGGACGGCTGTTCGGAATCCCTGACGGCTGCGTGACTCGCATAGCGAAGCCGGAGCGCCCGGTGACGATTGACGATATCTGCCAACCTTTCAACACTTGTCCCATCCAGCCGTTTTTCTTCAAGGATGGCAGCTGATAGATCAGGTTCGCCGAAGCGCGATGCCGAGCCTCCTGCGAAAGCGGCTCCCGATCGATGAAGGGATTGAAAAAGTCCTGCGTGACGAAGATATCTCCGTTGACGAAGTTCGACGCCAGCGCACCGCCTTGGTCTGACCATCCCTTGTTGAGCGTATAGTGAAAGTCGAAACCGAAGTTGTTAGTGAAACGGTGGCGCACCGAAGCTTGGAGCGCGTTGTAGACCATGGTCTGCTCGCTGGTCACATAGTACCCGCTGGAGGTGCCGAGAATCGGATTGGGACGTGCGCCGGTGACGCGGTCGAACGCTTGGCCGAAGGGGCGATGCATCGGGAAGTTGCCGCCATCGGTGCGGAAGTAACCCACTTCCGCCATCCACGCGCCCCATAGCTGCCGTTCCACATCGATCGAGGTCTGCACGGTGTAGGGATTCTTCAGGTGCGTATCGACGATCGAGTACACAATCGGCTTGCCGCCACCATCCTGCCGGATAATACGCTGCACATCTTCGCCATACGCCGGCCATCGAATGTTGCGCGCGGAAAGATCGGTGCGATTAAACGTGACAATCGAAGGCAGATACAGATCCGTCACCGTATTCTGTAGGGTTGCGAACAAAGGCGCGCTGAACAGGACGCCCGAGCCTCCGCGAATTACCGTGCGACCTTTATCGTCCAGCGTCCAGGCAAAACCTGCGCGCGGCCCGAAGCTTTTCTTGTAGGCATCGTAGGGATGATCCGGCGGACGCACCGCTCCGAAATCCAGCTTGTTAATGTCGGTGGGCGGCTCCAGGTTATAGATCTGCGCCGGGCGATCGGTGGTCGCCTGGAATTGCACTGTCGGCGCGAAATCGTAACGCATGCCGAGGTTCAGCACCAGCCGCTGATTCACGCGCCAATCGTCCTGAATGAAGGCTCCGTATTGATCCAAATGGCCGTCGTGGGGAGGCTGCCCGGATTGCAGTAGCATCGTGCTCGGGATGTTGGCCAGCATGTCGGGAATCGTCTGGAACGTCAGGTTGGGAGCCTCGGGATTCGTGCGGCTTCCCGCATTCCGCGCCCAGTTGATGCCCATCTTGGTGACGTGCTTGCCCACGATGTGGCTCACCTTCTGTTCCGCGCTGAAGGAGCGGCCGCGCAGGTCGAGCAAGCTCTGTACGCCCGGAGTCGAGAACAACCCCGCTACAGAGAACTGTGGCACCCGCCGTCCAACCGTGGTGAGCTCCGGCTCGGTAGGATGCGCGGGGTCGATCTGATACCAGAAGTTTTGGACGCGCAGCAGTCCGGTACGATTCCAGCCGTAGCGCGTTTCTGAGATCCACGCGCCGGACGAGCGCACGAATTGTGCGGCCACGCGATCCTGCTGATTCAGATAGTGCTGATCATTAGCGCCGTTCACATAAATCTGCGGAACCACCGTATCGGGACGCATGCGGCTGAATGTCACCGAAAGATTCCCTCCGAAGATGAGCACGTCACCCTTAGCCAGCGCGTGATTCTCGCTGCGAGTCTGCTGGCGCGCCGCCGTGTACTGTCCTACGTTCGCGTTCACCGGCTGATTCGGTAAAGGCAATGTGTCGAGCACCAGCTTCGTTTCCGGGAATTGCAGCGCTCCCAGGATCTGATCCTTCAGCGCCTGGGTCGGTACGGTGCCGGTCACCACAATGCCCGCCGTTTCGCGATAGCCCTCATAGGTCGTAAAGAAGAAGGCACGATTGCGCTTGATCGGTCCGCCTAACGATCCGCCGAACTGATTGAAGCGGTTTTTCGGCTTGGCCGAGGCCGCCGGCAGAAACGTATCACGTGCGAAGAACGCTTCGTTTTGATAATTTTCGATGGCGGATCCGTGGAACTGATTCGCGCCGGAGCGAGTGATGAAGTTCACTTGACCCCCGACAACGCCGCCGTATTCCGCAGGCAGGATTCCTTTGACAATCTGAACTTCGGCCACGGCATCCACGCTCATGATGCTGATCTGGCTTTGTCCGCCGTACTGGCTCAGTCCGCGAGTCTCCGGATTCGCAACAGCATCCGTTCCATCGACAGTGATCGCGTTTCCGCCCTCGGCGACGCCGTTCAATCGAATGTTGCCTCCACCGGCGATTCCCACCGATGCTTCGCTGGTGCCCGGAGCCAACACCACCAGGTTCACCAGATTGCGGCGCGACAGCGGCAGCTCATTCGCTTCCTGGCGCCCCAGTGATTCCTGCTGCGCGGCGGTAGCCGTTTCGACGATCTGCGACGATTCCGTCACCGTGACCTTGTCTGAAATCTGCCCGACCTCCAGCGCATATGTCTGGCGCAGCGTTTGGCCGGCGCCGAGCTGGATCGCCTGATTGGTGTAGGTCTTGAAGCCCGACGCTTCGATCTGCAGTGTGTAGCGACCAGTAGGTAGCGCCGGAAGCGCAAATTCACCTCCCGGATCGGACTGCGTGGTTCGCATCAGGCCAGTGTCCTGATTCGAGACGGTAACGTTTGCCGAAGGGACAACGGCGCCGCTCGCGTCACGAACAACGCCATAGAGAGTAGCCGTGGTTACTTGCGCGCTCAGCTGCGGAAGTCCGGCCAGGGAGAGGAGCAGAAATAGTTTGGAAAAGAGTGGTCGCACGGCAGCCTCCGCTACAGCAAATCAAGCGAGTCTACCACAGAGGAGTAGCGAGTACACGTTCCGCTCAGTGGCGATAAGGATGACGTACGATGGATCGCCCTCGCGGTCCGCAATCGAACGTTATAGATCGCGAGCGCTGGAGTTACCTATGAAAGCAGGTACAATCTCCAGCCAATGTTCTGTCACGGCTGGATCACTTTCACCATATAGTAGGTGACCGATTGCGGCACTTCTTTGAACCAATGAGGCGTGCCTGCGGGAATGGAGATGAAATCGCCCTTCTGCAGATGATGGACTTCGCCGCCTTCGATGTTGGAACCAAGGAGTTGATTCGGCCTTGTCTCCTTGCCGCCGATCATTTTCCCGCCGGTGACAAAGGTTGCCTCACCATCGGTGATGTAAAAAATGTCGGTTTCCTTTGCGTGGACCTCAACCTGACCCGGCCCTGTGCGCCGCACTCCCGACGCAGTGAAATCAGAACCCTTGGACAAACCTCCGCCTTTGACAAAAACCTCGGAGACCTTCCCTTTCTCTACGTAGGTGACTTTCGAAGCTTCCTCGGCGTACAGCACACCGAATAAGGAGGCAATGGAAATACTCACAGAAATCAGGCGATACATTTCGTTCGGGCTCCTATTTTGAGGCTTTCAGAATGATTTCCGCCGCGCGGGGGTACTCTTTCTTCGCATTCGCGAAGAACACACCCTCTGCCACCATGAGCGGTGTCCATCCGAGCTTGGTCTTGATATCCGTCCGCGCGCCCTGGTCGATCAGATACTGCACGATCGAAGCCTGGCCGGAGATGATCGCGCCGATCAGCGGTGTACTTCCGCTCCAGCGCGGATCTCCTACGCCGAGATCCAGCAGATCGTCAATGTTGAGCGGATAATACAACAGCGTGTAATCGGGCTCTCCGGTCATTGGATAATTGCCGAAGTCAGCTCTGGCATTCACGTCATTTCCGAGTTCGACGGCCAGTTTCACAGCTTCCAGCCGCTCGGGTTCCGACAGACCGGCAAACGGTCCCGGCGCTTCGCCTTCCCAGTAATCCAGACCTGACGCCGCCATGAGAGGCGTAATTCCGGCCTTGGTGCCAATTTTGGGATCTGCGCCGCCCGCCAAGAGCACACGCATCAGAGGAGCGTCGCCATTCTTCGAAGCAACATAGAACGGCGTGGCGCCCACGTAGCTTAGAAAATGACGTCCCAATTGAATGTTTGGTGGATTCCGGGCCGTGCCTCCCTCTTTTCCAAACCGCGGCTCTGTCCAGCTAATCCGGACGTTTGGATTCGCGCCCTTTTTCAGCAATTTCTCCGCGAGTTGTAACGCGGTGACATTTCCGGTTGGCGGCGGCGGACCATGTGGAGTGCCCCCAACACCAGCCGCACCGTCTGTGCCCGGTTTTCGCAACCACGCGATCGTGTGCAGCGCCGATCCGCGCGGATCCGGCATGTTGGGATTGGCGCCGTGATCCAGCAACGTAGACGCCAGCTCGAAATAGGCGTTCACGACGGCCATGTTCAGCGCGTTGGTTCCATCCGGAGCAACATCGTTCACGTTTGCCCCGTGCTTCAGCAGAACCGTCGCCGCCTCAATGTGCCCATTGCGGACCGCGAACAGGAGCGGGGTGAATCCGTTCTTGGATTTCGCCTGAACCTGCGCGCCGAACTCGATCAGCAAATCGGCAGCCGCGGCGTTCCCTTCCGAAGTAGCCCACATCAGCGCTGTTTGCCCGCGATACGGCTCGATTTCGTTTACACGGGCACCCTTGGCCAGCAGCATTCGAACTGCGTCCGGCTTGCCCGAGGCAGCGGCGGTCATGAGAGCCGTTTGGCCTTCGAGCTCCAATTCATTGGGATCCGCGCCGGCGTTCAGCAAGCGTTCGATTACCTGTACGTTGCCGTTCGTGCAGGCTAAGTACAGCGGAGTCACTCTATATCGTGTCGACGCCTTAACGTCGGCGCCTGCGCCGAGCAGAATGTCGATCATGGCAAGATCGTCGCGCTGCACTGCATAGCTCAAGGCTGTGGATCCATCGGCGGCCGGTGTATTAACATCGATTTTCGATACGTCTTTGCTCGAAACGTCTTTGTTCGAAGCGAGGAGCGTACGAATGGTATTAGCGTCGCCCTTCTTGGCTGCCTCGACCAGCCGCAGATCCGCGGCGTCAATGACAGAGGCGGCACCGAGCGTCAGCAAGAGGATTCGAAGTTTCATGCGGGCCTGCGCGACTCAATATTACATCCAAACTTTATTACACGCAAACTTTGCGCCGTCAACCAAATGACCCTTGGTTTTCCGTAAAACCCGCACTATAATTTACGGATTCGGAAACGCCATTCGCGATTCCGATACACAGGGAGGTCGAATGCGCTTATTGTCCACGCTCACCCTCACCGCGGTTTGTATGAGCACCTCGTTGATCCAGGCACAAGTGACAACCGCCACCTTGTACGGAACAGTGCAAGATTCGAGCGGAGCCGCCGCGCCTGCGGCTCGCGTCACCATCACACAAACCGAAACAGGAATCAGCCGCGATATCGCCGCTGACCAGCGCGGCGAGTTCACCGCCGCCGCATTACCGGTGGGACGCTACACCGTTCGCATTGAGCTTTCAGGTTTCAAAACTTCCGTCAATGAGGGCCTGGATTTAACCGCAGGCCAGGTCTTGCGTCGGAGCTTTACCTTGGAAGTCGGCCAAACCACGGACAACATCACGATCACCGAAACCGCGCCACTGATCGAAACCGCATCGGCAGCACAGAAAGAATCGCTGGGCACTGCTGAAGTTCGAAGCCTGCCTCTGGCGCGCCGGAACATCACGAGTCTGATCACGCTTTCCACGGGCATCACGGAAGCCTCCACCGGACTCGCCGGCGGCGGCAACATCCGTCTGAACGGCGTGGCGGAGGGCGGCACGGCGGTTACAGTCGATGGCACGGACGCAACGGCCAACAACGAGACACGCGGACTCAATTCCTACGGGGCACAGAATCAAATCAGCGTCATGAGCATTGAGGCTGTCGCCGAAGTGCAGGTGGTCAAGGGCGTTTTGCCCGCTGAATACGGAGCGGCCACAGGCGGTCAGGTGAACATGATCACGCGTTCCGGAACGAACGCCTTCCATGGATCGCTGTTTGAGAACTGGCAGAATGACATCCTGTTTGCCCGCTATCCCTGGTTGGGCGACGTGCCCAAGCCGCCGGTAAGATTCAATCAGTTTGGCGGATCCCTCGGCGGACCGGTGATCAAAAATCGCGCGTTCTTTTTTGCTACTTACGAGGGTTACCGGGAGACATACGGACTGAGTCAGGATGGCACTGTTCCTACGCAGCAACTTCGCGATCGAATCCTTGCGGCGCTGCCGATGCCGGCCACCAAAATCGCGTTAGATGCGATGCCGTTGCCGAACTCGCCTATCAACGCTGACATCGGACGTTATCGAGCGGCCCTTCCCCGCACTCGGCAGGACGATACAGTTCTCGCCAAGGGCGACATCGTGCTCGGCGCCGGCAACCTCTCTGTGACTTACAGCCGGATGCGGCCCCAAACCGTGAATCCGATGTATTACATCGGCAACGATCAGCACTTCAACACGCAGCAGGATCGCGTGGCGGCGCAGTATGTAATCGCAAAGTCAACGTGGGTTTCGGAATCGCGGTTCGGTTGGAATCGCAACTCACTCGACCGGTTGAATGATTTCTGGAATCAGATCGATCCGAACTCCAAAACGACACTGGAGCCAACGGAAGTCGGGCGCCGCATTCCGATGATCACTTTGAGCGGACTGTTTTCAACGCCCACCGCCGAAATCCTGGCTATGCGCGGACGCTCCTACACGCTGGAGCAGAAGTTCAGCAAAGTCTATTCGTCGCACAATCTGAAGGCTGGATTTCGGTATGGCCGTCAGGCGGGCAGCAAAACCAATCCGCAGAATCCGAACTTCACCTTCCAGACGATTAACGATCTGCTGGCTAATCTTCCAAACCAGTTGAACCTTCAGAACGGGCAGCCCGCGCACGACGGCCACATCGACGATTTCGGATTTTTCGTTCAGGACGATTGGAAAGTGAACTCACGCCTGGTGCTCAACTTCGGCGTACGCATGGACTTCTACCCTCAGTTCCAGTCCCACCCCACTTCTGACCGGCCGGCGGAAATCGTCAATCTGGAATCGCCGACGAGTCTGGCAAAAATGGATTTCGGCGCGCTGCGGCCGCAAGACCGTATCTATAATCCGGACTGGAACAACATCGGCCCGCGCTTCGGATTTACGTGGACCGTGGACAAATCCGCGAAGACTGTGATCCGCGGCGGCAGCGGTGTGTTGTTCAGCCCTATCTTGTTTTCCTTGATTCAGAACAACGTAGCCGATCCGGAAATCGGGGCAGCCACGAATTTCAATCGCACGGACCTGCAGACGCGTAATCTCAAGTGGGGCAATTTCGGCGACGAAATTCAAGCCGTTGTCCGCAAAGAAAACGCCGGCAAGAAAGCGATCTATTCGTTGATCGATCCGAACTTACGCGCACCGTACACCGTTCAGAGCATGGTGAATGTGGAGCGATCGATCGGCCGTTCCTGGATGTTGGAATCAGGCTATCTCCGTACCGACGGGATGGATTTCCCGTTGAGCCGTCCGCTACAAAACGCCTTCGATCGCCAGACTGGAGTGCGTCCGAACCCTGCATTGGGGACGCCGAGCGGGGTCTACCTCACGAGCGAGCAGACCATGGTCTATAACGCGTGGCAAAACTCCATCCGCAAGCGCTTCGATCGCAACTTGGGCTTCAGTTTTCATTACACCTACAGCCGCGGATATGCTGAGCAGGGTGGGTCGCTCGCGTCGAGCTTTGTGAATAGCGACTACTTCGTCACCCAGGATTTTTTCAATCCGTTCTATGACCGGAATCCGCTCTCGCAGGAAGCCCGCAATCGCTTTGCTGCAGACGTGTTCTATCAACTGCCGTGGTTCGCGAAGGGCAAGGGATGGAAGTCGTGGGTACTGGGCGGGTGGCAGCTCTCTAGCATCTTCTCCGCCCGTACCGGTGTGCCGCTTCGCGTAACGCAGCCTTCGGGAATCAGCAACAGCCGTCCGGACCTCACCGGAAACGCTCCGGCGCTGGCGAATTACCGCGACACCTTGTTATATCTCGACCGCAGCCAATTCGCGTTGGTCCCGACTTCTGCGACCACCAGCGCCACGCTGCGTGCGGGCAATGCGAACCCAGGCCTCATTCGCGGACCTGCGAATTGGAACGTGAACACTTCTTTTGGCAAGGGCTTCAACTTCACCGAACGAATCCGGCTGGACGTTCGTCTGGATGCGTTCAACGCTTTCAATCACGTGAACTACAACAGCCCGACACTAAGCGTCGTATCGCCGCAATTCGGAGTGATTACCGGGTCGGCAGATCAGCGTACGGCGCAGATCGCGGCCCGGCTGGCGTTCTAGCGGTTGTTCCCCGTAACATTCACAAATATAATGACTCTGGTGCGGTTCCGGGCCATGCGCATTCTTTTTCATTCCTGTATACCCGGTTCGGTGATGCTGGGCCTGCTCATGATGGGCGGCGCCCTTGCGCAGATTCAGACGCCCGCGCCGGACCCCAAACTGGTCAGCCAGTATTGTGCCACCTGCCATAGCGAGCGATTGAAGACGGGTGGTCTGGTGCTCGATCCGGCCAAGCTTTCCGACCTCGCCGCCAACGCGGAGGTTTGGGAAAAGGTTGTCCGCAAGCTTCGTTCAAATGCGATGCCTCCCGTGGGGGCGCCCCGTCCGCGTGCGGAAGCACTTGATACGTTTCTGACGTCGCTCGAATCCGGACTGGACCGGGCTGCGGCAGCCCACGTCCAACCCGGCAAGCTTCCGATGCTTCACCGGCTGAGCCGTACTGAGTATCAGAACGCGATTCGCGATCTGTTGGACCTGGAGTATCTGCCGAAAGAGATCGACATCTCATTCCTCCTTCCGGCCGATAACGTCAGCAGCGGTTTCGACAACATCGCAGATCTCCTGTTCCTGTCTCCATCCACGGCGGAGCGGTATCTCGAAGCAGCTCGCAAAATCAGCAGAGTGGCCGTCGGCGATCCGGCGATGCCACTGCTGGTGAACATATATAAGTTGGATCCCGAGCATCCTCAGGATGAGCGCGTGGAAGAACTCCCGGTGGGAACGCGCGGCGGACTCGCAATTCACAGCTACTTCCCGGTGGACGCGACGTATTCGATTAAGGTTGACTTAGCGAGCGTTCCTCGCGACGCGATGCAGCTCGAAATCACGGTCGATGGCGAACGGGTTCAGCTAGCTTCCTTAGGTGGCGAGACGGAGGGTGCCGCGGCTCCAGGCAGGCGCGCTGCCCGCGGCGCTACAGCCAAGCCCCTGGAATTCCGGCTGCCGATGATAACCGCGGGTCCAAAACTTCTCGGTGTCTCATTCGTGCAAAAGACTGAGGTTCGGGACGAGGCCACGGTTCGCCCCCGGATGCGAGGGCGCGGCACTCAACCGGCGATTGCATCGGTAACTGTCACGGGTCCGTACGACGTGAAATCGCCGGGGGACTCGCCCACTCGTAAACGGATTTTTGCGTGTCATCCTTCCAATGCAGCGCAAGAGCAAACCTGCGCCAAACAGATTCTTTCGGATTTGGTGCGCAGGGCCTATCGACGTCCTTCGACCGACACTGACCTGGAGGATCTGCTGCCGTTCTATCTTGCGGGACGCAAGGAGCGGAACTTCGATCTTGGAATTCAGCGCGCGCTCGAACGCCTTCTGGTGAGCCCGCAGTTCCTCTTCCGCATTGAGCGCCAGCCAGCCGGGACCAAGCCTGGCGTGCCCTATCGCATCAGCGATCTGGAACTGGCGTCGCGCCTGTCCTTTTTCTTATGGAGCAGTTTGCCCGACGACGAGCTTCTGCGAGTAGCGGCATCGGGGAAACTGCGCGACGACAAGGTTCTTGAACAGCAAGTTCAGCGCATGCTGGCGGATTCGAAGTCGGATGCGCTGGTCACGAACTTCGCCGCGCAGTGGTTGTACCTGCGCGACATACGGGCTAAGCTGCCGGATGAAGTCCTGTTCCCGGATTTTGACGAGACCCTTCGTAATGCCATGGAGCGCGAATCCGAGTTGTTCATCGGCAGCATCTTCCGCGAGAATCGCAGCGTGCTCGATCTGATTTCGGCCAACTACACGTTCGTCAACGAGCGGCTCGCGAAGCACTATGGGATTGCTAATGTCAAAGGGGCTCATTTCCGGCGAGTCGAGTTTCCCGAGAGCAGCCCGCGAGGAGGTTTGCTAGGTCAGGGTAGCCTGCTGACCATCACCTCGTACTCGGTTCGGACGTCCCCTGTATTGCGCGGCAAATGGGTGCTTGAGAATCTGTTGTCCTCGCCACCGCCTCCACCGCCGCCGGATGTTCCGGCGCTCAAAACAGAGGCGAGCGAGCCGGGGAAAACGCTGACCATGCGGGACGCGATGACGCAACATCGTGCCAATCCGGTCTGTGCGGGTTGCCATTCGCGAATGGATCCGATCGGCTTCGCGATGGAAAACTTCGATGCCGTGGGCCGGTGGCGTTCCCAGGACGGCGAAAACCCGATCGACGCCTCTGGTGTTTTCCCGGACGGCAGCCGATTCGAGGGGATTGCCGGTCTTAAAAAGGAACTGCTTCGACATCCCGAGCAGATTGTATCCACCGTCACGGAGCGTCTGCTGATGTACAGCCTTGGGCGCAACTTGCAGTATTACGATGCTCCCGCCGTGCGCGCGATTACACATCGCGCCGCCGCGAATAATAATCGGCTCTCGAGCATCGTTCTGGAAATCGTGAAGAGCGCTCCGTTCCAGATGCGGGAAGCGCAAGGTCAACTGTCGGAGAATCGCTAAGCTGTCGGAGAATCTCTAAGGAGGACGAGTCATGTTCATCACCAGGAAGGCACTGTCGCGACGAAAATTTCTCCAAGGCTTGGGTGCGGCGGTGTCTCTGCCTTTGCTCGACGCGATGGTCCCGGCGTTGTCGGCTGCGCCCAAGGCTCCTCCGCGGCTAGGCTTCATTTACATCGCGAATGGCGTCATCCAAAAACAGTGGACTCCAAAGATGATTGGCGCAAATTTCGAACTCACACCCACGCTTTCGGCACTCGCCAATGTGAAGGGTTCGTTCAATGTGCTCTCAGGAATGGCCCACTTGCAGGCCGACACTTTCGGCGACGGCACTGGCGATCACCCCCGAGCCTCCGCGGCCTGGCTCACTGGGGTCCATGCGTATGACCGCACGCAGCCGGGCGTGGAAGTTCGGCTGGCAACGACTGCCGACCAGATCGCTGCGAACGCGATTGGGCGAGATTCGAGAATTCCTTCGCTTGAATTGACCGTGGACTTCCCCACGCAGGGCGCGTGCGATTCAGGCGACTGTTTTTACATCAATACGGTTTCCTGGCGCAATGCCACCACGCCCAATCCGGCGGAAACGCACCCCCGCGTGGTCTTCGAGCGGCTGTTCGGCGATGGTGGGGATGCCGCGGCTCGTCAGGCTCGCATGAAGAGTGAGGGCAGCATTCTCGATTCCCTCACGCAAGAGATGGCGCGACTAAACAAGAGCCTTGGGGTTGGCGATCGCACGAAACTCGACGAATACTTCGATTCCATTCGCGACATCGAACGGCGTGTAAACAGCCCCGAAACCCAGCCAACGCATTCCATCGAGCTTCTGGAGCGTCCGACTGAAATTCCGGATAATTTTGACGCGCACACAAAGTTGATGTTCGATTTGGTGGCGCTGGCCTTCCGCGCGGATATAACGCGCGTGTTTTCCATGATCATGTCGCGTGAACTCAGCTCGCGCACTTTTGCGAGCATTGGCGTACCCGACCAGCATCACGCGGTATCGCATCACCGCAACGATCCGGAATTGATTGCGAAAAAGGCGAAAATCGACTTGTACCAAACTCAGTTGTTCGGTTACTTCCTCGAAAAGCTTCAGGCAGCTCCGGATGGAGATGGCTCCGTATTAGATCATTCGCTTATGATGTACGGCAGCGGCATGGGGGACGGCAACCTGCATCGCCACTTCGACCTGCCCTGTGTTCTCGCGGGTAAATTGGGGGGTGGATTCAAAACTGGCTACCACATCAGATATCCCGATAACACGCCGATGACGAATCTGTTGCTCACTGTACTCGATAAGGTGGGTGTACCTCTCGAAAAACTCGGGGACAGCACAGGCCGTATTGAACCGAATCCCCTTGCTATCGGCTGACGTTCAGAATCCGGGCAGGTGTTTTTGCCGCAAACGACTACAGCGCAGTCTAACCGTCCGTCGCTCGTCTAGAAGACCGCTTTCAACGCGACCTGCATGATTCGCGGATCATTTGCCGAGAGAATCTTGCCGAAGTTCGCGCTGTTGAGAGCCGCGGTGGGTGCACCCGGGTTCAGCCGGTTCAGCACGTTGAATGCTTCGCCGCGAAGCTCGATGCGGTAACGCTCCTTAACTGGAAAAACGCGAGAGATCCCCAAATCGAAGTTGAGTTGCCCGGCGCCCCGGAACCGGTTGATCCCGAGAGTCCCGTAGTTGCCCGCCGCGGGGGACCCAAATGCCGCGGGAAGCAGCCACTGATCTACATTCTGATCCGTCGGGATCGCGTTTCCAGTCAAGTTCGGACGCTGGTTGGACTGTCCTGTCAATGCATTGTCCACGCCGGTGGTTACGTTCACCGGGCTTCCAGTTTGCGCACTGACGATCGCGGAAAGCCGCCAATCGCTCGCGATCGCCCGTAGCCCCGCCTGATTGAATCGAGGAGCCTGTCCGACCGCGCTCAGATTCAATAGGTGACGGCGATCCGAAGGTGCGCAGTCACCGCGATCGTAACGGCGGTTGTTCGGATCTACATAGTTTGCTGTAGTCCCGAGCACGCTGTTGACGGGCTCCGCGATGCAATGCGACCAGGTGTAATTCCCCAGTAGCGTCACGCCGTGCGCCATGCGCCGTTGAACCGAAAGCAGCATCCCGTTGTAGCTGCCCGTTGCTCCGTCGTCAAGTTGGAAGAAGCCTAAATACGAAGGGCCCTGTGCGGGGTTGATGAAGTTAAGCAATCGCCGCGCGTCGGTGTTGCCTGTGGTTGAGCAGGCTCCGCTCGCAGTGAGCCCAAACTGCCCCGCTGTGCAATTTCCAGCGACGTACACTGCCGGATTTAGCTGCGTCGAACTCCATAAATGCACGGTGCGGTTTCCGATGTAGCTCCCCGATATCAACCAATCCTTTCCGATCTGCCGTTGGATGCTGAGATTCCACTGCTCTAGATAAGTGGTCTTGGTGTGCAGTGGAGCATTGACCAGGCTCGAGTTGGCGGGGAAGAAGGCGTTCTTGCCGAGCGCCTGCGTCGGGAACGGATTCCCACCCGGGAAACCAGCCCAGGGATCATCAAAGCCACCCTGCGGCCGAGTGCGAGTAACGGTATCGCCCCATGGCGGGTTCAGTGCGAACTGGTAATCGTACAGAGACGGCGGCAGATCGAAAAACAGTCCATACGACGAGCGAATTGTCATCTTGCCGTCACCCGCCGGATCCCAAACCAGGCCGAAGCGCGGAGCGAAGTCCGCTTTGTTGTCGGACCAAGGCGCTGTCCCGGGGAAGCCTGAATCGCCCGGGAACGTCAGCCCGGCGGGAGCCTGCGGGAAAACCGTGCTGTGCTGATTCGAAGCAAACTGCCCCAGTTCGAAATGCGACACGTAGCCGTACTTCGTTCGCGTCGCGAAATAGGGCTCCCAACGAATGCCGTAGTTGATCGTCAAACGCGGGGTCACGCGCCAGGTATCCTGCGCATACGCGCCGAAGTAATTCTGGCGTGCATAAGAGAGAGCCGCATTGGCTTGCTGGAACGTATTCAGCCGCCCGAGCAACATGTCCGCCATTGCGTGTCCAGTGACCTGTCCGTTGAAGTTGAAATTTCCGAATGTGGCAAGGTTGATGATCACATTCGAGATCGGTTTCATCCAATTGCCGCCGATCTGGATCTGATGTGATCCACGGATCAGACTCAGGTCTTCAGAAAGTTGCGGTGTCGTCGTGAACACATGGCCCGGAGGCGCCGCATTCGAACCCGCATTGAACGCACCCGTCACCTGAATCACCACGAAACCCGGGACCATCGGGGTCATCTTTACACCCAGGTCCGCGGCGGAAAAGAACGGAGGCGAACCCTTCTCGATTGCCGCACGGTTCAGCGCCGCGTGGAACGAACTCACTGTTGTCGGACTGAACAGGTACGTATCGCCCAAGTTGATGAACTGCAGCCCGTCCGAAACCCAAGGCGCCGTGATGGTCATGGGATTGTTGTTGTTGTACGTCGAGTCCTGCTCCAGGAATGCCGCGTAGTAACGAACAAACAACGTGTGCTTCGAGCTCAACTGGTAATCGACGCGCATCAGCCCAAGATGCTCGTTACTGTTGGACACGGTGCCGAACTGCACACGCCCGCACGGGTCAGACGTGGCTGGCAGCCGCTTCGCAAGGTTCACCCCGGCGGGGCTCAATAGTGCGGGAGAAATCTTGTTTCCCACGAAAGGAGACGACAAATTTATCTGCCGGTTAGAGTTGCACGCCGGCGCGGTGATCTTAGTGAAGTCACCCTGGAGCATGTCCGCCGTCGGCACGAAGCCGATACCTGTAGTTGGATCAGAGCGCTGAATCGTGCCCTGATAACCTGCAAAGAAGAACAGTTTGTTCTTGAGAATCGGACCGCCGATGGTCCCGCCGTACTGATTCCGCTTGAGCGAATCGCGCGACGCAGCAAAGAAGTTGCGCGCGTTTAAGTCACCGTTGCGCAGGAACTCGAACAGATCGCCATGAACTTCGTTGGTACCCGATTTCGTGACCGCGTTCACCGCCGCGGCGGCATGGTAGCCGTACTGCGCGGGAAGTGCACTGGTTTCGACTTTGAACTCCTGGAGCGCATCAGGGAACGGCATGGGCTGATTCAGATTCGTGAACGGATCGTTGTGGTTCGCTCCGTCAAGCGTGTAAGTCACCGAACTCGAGAGTCCGCCGGCCACTGAGATCGTCACGGTGGGGTAGTTCTTGTTCGAGTTCAGCCCGGTTTCCGCAGAGGTTGCCGCGCCTGCCAGGAAGATAAGCTGAGTTGCCTGGCGGCCGTTCAGCGGCAACTCGACGACCCGCTGCTGGTCCACCACTTGACCGACGCCCGTGCTGTGCGTCTCAACCATGCTCGCATCGGCCTGAACAGACACCTCCTGCGTAACCGATCCGATCGCCAGCGTGGCATCGATCACCGGATTGCTGTCGACCTGGAGCACGATGCCGGCTTGATTATAAGCGTTAAACCCGTCTTTCGTGACCTTCAACCGGTATGGCCCCACCGGAAGACTGGGGAGAACATAGGCGCCCTCGGTGTTCGTCTGTGTCGTCCGCGTGAGACCGGTCGAAGTCTGGGTTACAGTGATTTCAGCACCGGCGATTACCAGCCCGCCGGGATCATGTACCGTTCCGGAAATCTGAGAGACTCCCGACTGAGCGAAGAGAGGTGCAGTCGCGCAGAGAACGAGCGGAAGTGAGAACTTGAACAGGATCACAAGACCTCCTGAGGTTTCGTCCATTTTACAGCGCCCGCGACTCCGGGGCAAACACGCCCTGCCAGGTCGAGTTGTTACGCTCGTGTCCTTCGCTTCTGCAATCTCCGAGTGCTGGTCCACTGTTCTTGCCGATTGCCCGCTGCCATGACTTCGCGACGATAATCATACCCGCCTGGCGTGGCTCGCCTCAAAGCGTGATATCCGCCAGGTCGATGGCAGCGCGCCGCGCAGAGAAGTGGTGGCTTGCCCGAAGGTCTGCGGTGGGGTGCTTCAGGCTACGGTCGCCCGCGTGGCGTAGCCTGAAACCAAAGCGGACAGATTCAAAAGCTACCGACAAAGAGAAGAGTTCGAGTGTCGGCAGCACGTGATCTGTCCGCTCTAAATAATTCGTGATCTATCGCCTTCAACCGATCGAGGCGAACGCCTGAATCAGGTTCAGAGGACTGAGAGAACGTTCCTAACTGCGTTTCCAGCGGCTATCGTCTCGCCCAAGATTTCGCACCCAGGATTTGTAGCTGCGAATTCCTCAAGGTTCAACAAGCCGAACTTTCAACTCATTTGAAGATATGGAGCTGGCGGAGGGGCTTGAACCCCCGACCCTCTGATTACAAATCAGAGGGCCTTTGTCCTCCGTTAGACGACGAGATACCCTCTAAGCCCCCCGCCAATTTGCGCTTTTTGACGTTCCCGCTCTTCGTAGAACGGGCCTAACTATGACCCCTTCTATGACCACGCTTCGGCGGCGTCGGCGTGTCGAGTAGCGCGAGAAGTCGTTCGTCGTCCACATGGACGTATCTTTCGGTCGTCCGTAGGTCCGTGTGCCCGGCGACCCGGCGAAGAGTGAACGGGTCGGTTTTCTTAGACCATCGGGTAATCGCCGTGTGCCGGATGTCGTACAGCACGAAGGAATCAACGCCCGATTCCTTCAGCGCTCGTCTGTGTTGTTTCTTCAGACTGCTGGAGTTGATATGTCCGGCCTTGGTCGGCGCGGGGAATACCATTCGCGACTTCTTCAATCGACGTTCGAGGATCGCCTTCGCGCGTTCGCTACATGCGATCTTGCGCCGCGACCCGCTCCCCTTCCCCTCGTGGATGTATACGAAGCTGTCGTCTCGAAAGTTGTCGCGGGTAAGACGGTAACATTCCTCGGGCCGAAGACCAAGGTCGAAAAGCAACGTCGCAACGTCCTTCAACAGCGGCGGAGCGGCGGCTAGGTACTTGGTCTCCTCCTCTCGTGTGAGGACGCGCTCGCGCCGGTTCTCGCCGCGTAGCAAGCGGACCTTGACCGGGTTCGTCTTTAGAACGCGCCATTCCTCGGCGAGTTTGAGCGCGCGGCGAAGCGTCGCGAGGTCGCGGTTCACTGTGGATATCTCGCACGGCTCGGCCCGGCGCTTCGTCACGTGCTCCTGAATATGACGCTGGTCGATTTGGTCGAGCGGTATCGCGCCAAGCTTTCCTTTCTTCAGCGCTTCCGATTGCGTCCGGTAAGAAGTGACCGTGTTCGGTTTCTTCGCGTTGTTCGTTCGAACGAAGGGCATGAAGCGCTCGTCGATGAATTCGGCGAGAGTGGGGACGCGGAATCGCTCCTCGACAACCTCGTCGAGAACCGCGTCGAGGACAGGGTCGGGATGGACCGGCGGGGGAGGCGTGGAGCGACGCAGGTCCACTTTGTAGTTTTGTTCGATCTCCCGAGCCTTCGTCTTGTTCTCGGTTTCGGTTGAACGCCGGATGACGCGACCGTTCAGTTTGAACTTCATCCACCAGAAGCGGGAGCCTTGCGGTTGGTAGAGCATAATCAAGACTATCGGCTGTGACCCCTGGAATCATTAGGCCGGGGGTCATAGGACGGCGGGTCAAGGTTCTAGGCCGATGAACGCGCTTTGTCGCGCGTGTCCTCCGATCCTGCGTTTTTGGTTGGTATGCTCATGACAGCCTAATCCGACTTAAGCTATGGAGTGTCCCAACTGTAAATTGTTATGCCCACCCGGCGCGCTCAGGTGCGATTGCGGTTACGACTTCCCTGCTCAGGAAATGAGGGAGTCACTTCTTTCTCAAGAGGAGCAATCCTCACGTGAAATGGAAAGGGCGACGCGCCTCACTCCTGTCAATATCTTCATTTCGTTGCATCGGCTGGGCTATTCGAACAAAAAAGCCATTCATGAGGCCCTGGGCCGGGCACTAGCTAAGCTTTGGAGAAGGTAAACTCAGAAACACAGAATTCGCGCACTACCCCTCTGGACCCCAATCGGTTCGACCGTTTACGATGGAAAGATCAGGCCGGGATAGCTCAGTTGGTAGAGCGCTAGATTTGTAATCTTGAGGTCGCGAGTTCGATCCTCGCTCCCGGCTCCATCTCCGATTCATCCCCAGATCGCATATGGCTGTTCGCCTATAGGCTGTTGACCCACCCCCAGATCGACCGCAAGGTACCCCAAAGCGTCCGTGAGATGACTCACGCGGCTATCCTTCTTATCCAATACGTCAAGCGTGTTCCCGAAGGAGTCCTTGGCCCAACGCACGGCTTTCAGATCGGCCACGAGTCCGCGACAGCGGCTCGAAATCCTCATGCGAACATTTCCGTCAGCGGAGTAGAAAAGTCCATTGACCTTCGCCACGCGATCACGAACGGAGCCGTTCGATTTCCGAAGATGGAATTCCGCGTCGAAGACGTCCGAGTTCCGTTCGAAGAACTTGCGAACAATTTGCCAATCGGTCCTCGCGCCTTCTTGCGAACTAGCCGATGTTCGTCGCTGGTTTCCGCTTGAATCGCCAGTCACAACAACCTTTAATCTCCGCCCCGTGAAGCGGCGCGCGATATCGGCGTATCGTCGCAATTTTTCTCCGAGCGCACTACAGGTTTCCTCCGTCGTTACGTCGTTCAAAAGGAGTTCGTCGAACACAGAAACATCAAACACCTCCGGGTACACTCCACGGGTAACCATATCGATGATCGGATTCGCGGGGCGAATAATACGCGCGTTTGCGCAAACGACGGCTGACGGGTTTATATTAAAATCCCATGAGCATCGGATCGGAAGCTCGGGATCGAACTCGACGAAGTCAGAGACGTGATCGCGCTCGGAAAACGATTTGTACGCCTTGCCGATGTTCGTCTCCTGGAGAGGCGTGTTTTGAAAACCACACGCCCATAGCTCGGCGGGCATTGACCGGCGAAAGGATTCTAGTTCCGCTAGCGGTCGCTTCTCTGGGAACAACGCTTCTCCGGCTCGGCGTCCTGTGATCGGGTCTTCGGCTTCGGAAATAGCGCTGAGAGTCAGAAACTCCCATTCCGACGAGTCCACGCCGTCGTAACCCGACATCAAACGTCCGGGGATGTCGTCCACATCCCATCGCGTACAACAGACAAGGGTGATCGGAAAATCCTGTCCCCTAGACATTGCATCCGCGATGAGAAAGCGCCACGCGGCGTCCCGCCCGTTCCGTGTAGAGGCGAGTTCGGCGCTAGCTATTAAGTCGTCTGCAATCAATAAGTTGCATCCTTTTCCGAGGATGCCTGAAGATGTTGATCCAGTCCACAGTCCGCCCCCGTGCTCAGTGTGGAATTGCTCGCTACTCTGAGAATCACTCGCCAAGGCGGGGAGGCGATCCTGATTGTTTTGGAAGATGTTACGGATTTGGCGTGAGAAGTGATGCGCCAGACTAGAAGTTCCGGCGGTGAGCCCGATAGTCATCCAAGGATAGTTACCGATCAGCCAAATCGGAAGGGCTAGCGAAGAGAGCATCGATTTCCCGTGTCGGAAAGGCATACAGACGCAAATCTTCCGTTTGCCGGTTCCCCGGACCGCTTTGACGATCAAGTCAGACACGACACGAAGATGTCGCGCGGCTATCACTTCGGAGCCCGCCGTAAGCTCGGACCCGAAACGGATTGCTGACGCGAGCGGACTCACGAGATGGCCCGAGGTGTTCGCGATCTCCAATAGGTCCGCCGCGTCCGGGATTTTCGCGAGATACGCGTCGAGCGATCCCGGAAACTCGCTCTCTATATAACGCCGAACTACGTAATCGTCAAATGCGCCGGGTCCTGTTCCCTTGAGCGCAAGCAATCCCTCGATCAAACACTTCGCGGGCGTATCACGAAGAGCGCGAGCGGTCTCGATGTTGCGCCGCGCCTCCGCCGAGAGTGCCGCCGGTAGCGGTCTTTTGTCGAATGGGAGCATTCATCCCTCCTTCGAAACTGTTGTGACAGTGAAGTAGCGCCGGATCTGTTCCGTAATGCGAACGGTCTGTTCCTCGAAATTTCCGTCAGGAGGTTCGAGCTCGACCGCGTGCTTCTTCGGGATCAGGTACGACAACAAAAGATCGCATGCGCGGAGCCGGATTTCCGGCTTATTCGATTCGTCGCGCATGATCGAATGAGCCACGGCGAGCGGATTTCCCCTCGCGCCGGTATCTTGGAGAATTTCGCGGAGTTCCGCCTTGAGGGTCTTTGTAAAAGCATTCAATGAACCTCGCGGTCGCCCCTTCGCAAGAGTGTGACCCGCTGTGAAACGGCCTTGGTCGTCCTTTCCCGCCGGAGCCGCGACGATCTCCGCTTGAAGGACCGGCACGGCGACCTCCGGCGAAGGTCCTATGTCCTCCGCCGGAGTGAACATGCTCTCCTCCGCCATACTAGGGACGCCCGGCGCGGTTCCACGCGCCTAGTGCCTCGCCGAGGTCCTTCACTTCCTCGGGCGAGATCTGACCCGGGGACTTTGCCATGATGCCGGAGAGGTAGGCGTCGTTCGCCGTCTGATAGTCGGCGTTCGCTTTCGCCGCCGCCTCCGCCGAAAGACCTTCGAGATTCGGCTGTGTAGGTCTCGTCATAGTTCCTCCATCTCTAATCGCGCTTCGATGTCCGCCGACAATTCTTCGAGCACGTCTTTGTACTCATCCGGCGTCAGTTTTTCTACTTCGGTATCCAGGGAGTCTCGGATAGCCGTGTACGCTTGCTCGGTTTTCCCGGTCATGGGTCCTCCTACGCGCTCGGAGCGTGTTTCGATGAGGATGCGGCGCTTCTTCTGTTCGAGGCTCGCGGCTTCCTGGATTGCAATGCCTCTTTGGCGTCGCGCCTCAAGCTCGGCGGCGATACCTTTTGAGTCACAAAGCTCCATCACCCCTTGCACGTAACGTTCGCAAAATAGCTTAATGGGAATTTCGGACACCTTTCCGGCTGTCGTTCCATGAGTCCATGAGTCGCGCGTCACTCCCCACAGCCATTCGCGCTCGATCGGATTCTCGTTCGGTCCGCTCGGAATCCCGTCCGGCGCGGGTCCGGCGGGCTTGTTCTTGAAGACCTCGACCTGACGATTGACTTCTTTCCAAAATCTTTCAGCGGGCGTTCCCGCGCTGTCCGCCTTAGCTCTCTGTACGGCTAACGAAATTGCATCCATGTGATATCCCCCTTTTCGTGTTGCTTTATTAAAGCGAGTCAAGCTCGCCCTGAAGCCGCTCGACATCCTTGGCTAGCTCGACCGCCGCCGCGCCGTATTTAGCCGCCGTCGATTCGCTCATGTCGATCATTGCGCCGGAACCGGCAAGTCCCGCCGCCGAGTGTAAGACGCGCGCCTCTTCAAGACGGCTCATCGCGCGATGGTAATCGAGGGCCGAGCGTCGCTCCTGAAGCTTGGCCGCGACCTCGGCTTTCTTCAGGCCGGGCAAGGACTCCCGGCCAATATAGGAAACCGCCGCGCTCACGGCGTCCAGTTCCGCCTTGGCTCGCGCCACATCGCTGTAACTCTTCGCCGAGTAGCCGTTATGCACGATCTGAAGCGACGCGGCGTCCGAAGCTTCCGAGTGTTTCTTTGAAAGCTCTGATGCTTCCGCCGAGAGTTCGAGCATTCTCCCGTTTGCCACGGAGTATTTGCCCGAGGCTTCGTCGAGATCCCGTTCCGCTGATCGCCAGTTTTCCCCGGCCTCGGCGACCAGCGCTTCGGCTCGTTGAACGTCGGCCTGAGTATCCATCAAAACGTCTGTCATTTCTATTACTCCTTTCTCCGCGCGGCCACGAGCCGGGCGATTGTTCGCATCGCTAGTGCGAAGACCACGAGCATTAGTAGCGCGACCCTCACGCCGCCTCTTTAAATTTCCGCGTCCGCTCAAAGACGCGCGCTTCGTCCCGCTCCCGCCGTTCACGAAGTAGATCCTGAGCGCAAGGAGGAGGATCTTTTGGTCCTAAGAAGACAGGAGCGGCGCACATGGTCCGCTCCTGTTTACCCGCCAAAGGAGAGGCGCGGTTCGCCGCGCCACGCTCGCCGCCGCCGCCGTCTTGGAAGGAGGAGGATCGGCGAAGAGGTCGAGATTCGGGTTCATAAGGCGGAAGGACCGAGGGCGTGAGTGTGCTTCGGATTCGCTTCAAATGCCAGTGAAGGCCCTTGACCGCGTCCTGAATTTCCGTATCCGAGGTCATCCGGTACAACCGAAATCCGGCGGAGTGGAGCATATTGAACGCCCGCGTCAGATCATTGACCGAACTTGGAATCCATCGCGTCGGCGCTTCAGTTAAAAGATGAGCCGCGAACTTCTTCAAATCTAGTAAGTCTTGCCAGAATTCGTTCTGATGATCCCATTCAGGACCGAGGGACTCGGCGCAAATGCTCTCGATCCGAGACGCCAGCGGTTCAAGAGTGAAGGTTTCGTTTGTCGTACCAGTGACCAGTGTCATTTGTCCTCCGCCGGGTCGACAATCGATCTCAGGGCGGTTTCGAGATGAGCTTGTGTTAGGGCTTTGTCGGCCTCGCGAAGCCAACGCTTGTGTAACCGGCTCGGCTCCGCTTCAGCGGCCTCGACGCATTCGTTCGCCCAAATGACGCGTTTGTAGAGCGTCGCCGATTCGGCCCGGCTCAGAGCGCGGGCGATGGGTCTCTGTTCTGAGTCGCTCATCGCGCCGCCCTCACTTCAGCATTGTGATTCGCGATGGTCTCTCCCCACGCCTTCGACTGAGCCTCGCTCAGCGAATATGCGCCGCTCCGCCGCTTTCCATCGACGACCTCGGGAAGACCTAACGAGGCGAGCACGAGGCGCAAGACCTTCAGGTCTTGATGGATCGCGGCGCTCACACGAACATTGGCATGCGCGCGGCGCTTGGCCCGGCGCTGTTCGAGGTCTAACTCGGAGCGCTGAGCCACGCTGAGACCTTCGTCGAGCGCCTCGCCGCCTTCATCGCCCATCGCGCGAGCGGCGTCCCACAAGATCTGAAGGGAAACGGCCATTTGTTCTCCGTCCCATGACGGAGCCATCAACGGACGTGCGAAACCTCGAACTTCGAGTTCCTCGACGCGCTTCTGAAAATTCGCGAGATCGTAGCGCGCGGGATGACCCTCGGGTAACTTCTGATTCACTGTGGACATCACGTCAGTCGCCCAAACGGGCATGCTGACGAAAGACGGACCGGTAAAAGTTTTACTCATATACTTTCCTTTCCTCCAAACTTTCAAACCGACGCTCGGACGCGGCTTAGGTCCTGGATTGAAACCCAAGCGCCGTTCTCCCGATGTTCCAGGTGAATTTTCACGCCGAGCGTTTGAAGCGAAACGGCTACTCGCCGCAAAGCCTCAGAAAACGAGCGATTGTTACGTGGCCAATTGTCCTGACCCGAACAAAGCGGATCTTGACGAAAATGTTCGAAGAGACGCGCGAGCGAATCGCCGTAAAACCCGTTCTCACTTCCCCGCGCAAATCGAAGTAACGCTGAACCGACCGTGTCGAGGTTGACCATTTTCTGAACCTCGCCTCGCCGGTTCGCGTTGAAAATTTCGAGCGAAGTTCCGGGCGCGAAGCCGAGTCCGCTCTCGCACGCCGTAACCCATTTCGCGAAGTCCGCGAGACGGGGATAACTTTCGAGCCGGGTGTCCGGGAATTTCTTCAGTCCGACCGCTACGGCGTCATATAGAGCGCCGAGAATCTCCGGCAAAGCTTCTTCGAACTCCGCTTCGACTTCGGAATCAGGTCTTCGCTCGCTCTCGGGAATAATGTCGAGCCTGAGAGTGATCGCTCTGTCGGCGAGATCCGCCCGAGCGATCATGTCATCGATTCCGTTGATGATGATCGGGAGACGTGGCGTGAGAACGGTAATCTCGTCGTTCTTATAGAGCGTTCGGTTCGCATCTCCGCCGCCGGTCGTGCATCGGCATATAGCGTCACTAAATTCCGATGCGATCCGAGAGATATTGTCAAAGCCGCCGACGGCGCACTGTGAGAGGACTACCGCGAGGTCGTGAAGGCTCTTCGGCGGCGAGTTCAGTAAGACGACATCGGGGTCGAGAACGCGGCGGATACGTTCGGAGGTTCGCGTCTTGACGCTTCCCTGATAGCCAAGTACCGCAAGAACGGGAAGACCGCCTTCGAATTGAAACGGACTTAACAGGAACGCCTGAATAAGAGCCCATACGTGGTCCGACTTCGCGTTCAGACAAGGACGTAGCTTAATCAGCCTTCCGCCGCGAACGGGAACCGGGAGAGGCTTCGCTGTGGCGCGCCGCTTGAAGTACGCGGGCGACTCCTCGGCGGAGATGACCTCCCATCCTTTCGCCGTGACGCGGACCTGACGCCAATTCGAGTCGCAAAGGTCCACGTACATCGCGTCCCCGACCTTGGCGTAACGGTCGAACACGCGACGCTCGGGACTGTCGAAACGAGCCTTCGCCTCGACCAGAGAAGTAAACGTCTTCAAAGCGTCCGCGCCCGGCGGACGACCGTTGGCGAGATAGAACTGATGCATCGCGAAAAGCTCGAATGTCGTGCTGTTGACCCTATGAAGCTCGACATGATCCCGCGCTTTTACGCGCGCATATGCGACGCCGCGTTCGTCATGAAATAGGCTCAGACTTCTTTGGGTAGCTTTTTCGAGGAGCGGAGCATCCGAGGGCCTACCTGGACCCTTACGCGAAGGTCCTTCGTTCTTGGCCGTCTCAGGAGAAGACGCGCTCGCCTTCGCCTCCGGCGCGGCTTCGACCAGAGCTTCGAGTTCCGCCCGAGTGTGGCCCTGTTTGAGCCAGTCGCTGATGTCGTAGCCCTCCGGGAGGCCCTCGCCGAGATGTACGACGACGACGCGGACGCCGAGCTTGACCAGGGCGTTAACGATGACATCCCGAAGGAACCTTCCGGGCGCGTCAGCATCATAGAGGACGACGACGAGCTTCGCGCCGACAAAGTAAGGTGCAAGGTCCTTGCCGAAACATTTCGCGATGCTCTTTGCTCCGCCGTGAGACGTGGTCGCAATCAGACCGAGGTCGCGAAGAGCGTCGGCGTTCTTTTCGCCTTCGACCCAAAAGATCATTCGCCCTCCTTGATCGCCGCGAGTAGGGCGGGAAGCTTGTACAGGAGGTTCGGAGTTCCCTTGGCGATTTTGTAGGAGATTCCGTCTCGCGCGTTCGAGTCCGGGATACCTTGACCAAAACACTTCGAGCCGTTCGCATGGTTTCGGCGAACGTTGAAGCGGCGAGTCGCGCCGGATTCGTCTTCGTATCCATACTTAACGATGCTTACTACTGGACTGTCGGCGTTCTCACAGCATCGCCACTTGCGAGGCGAGCGTCCGAGGATCTCGTAGACCTCGCGTGCCGATTCTCGTTTGTCAGCGAGACCGCTCAGCTTGTGATGGAGACTGAAGATGTTTCCCTTGCATCCGTGACTGTGGCATTGATACAGGCCGGTCGCGGACAAGGTACACGAGTCCCCGTTACGGTCGCCGGGATGATTAGGATCGGGACACTTCCCGCGATAGGTTCCGTCGCGGTCTGAGGGATTGGGGAAGGATTCGGAGAGTTGTGTCGCGACATAAGTCGCTACTTCGGCGGGCGTAAGTGAGCCGACGGCCATTCGTCAAATTCCTCCAGAGGCGAAAGAGCCTCAAAAACGTCACGTAAGCGACAGTTTTCGAGTCCGGGACTATTTGCCCGGCGCTCACTTCTGGCCTTCTGGAGGAGCGACGCGTACTGTGGAACGAGCCGTCCTTAGATGATGCGTAACGAAAAAGGCGACCTCGCGGTCGCCTTCTGAGAACATTTTCCCACGAGCGCGGGGTCGAGTCAATACGCGGGGATCGGGCCACGCGGCCCGGCGTCCTTTGCTCTCCGTCCGGTATACACGTCATGGAGGTGCACAGGCGAGGAAGCTCGCGGAATTAAATCGATGTTTGCGTCAGGACGCGGATTGAAAACAAAGGGCGGCTGACGCACCTGACGAACGAGAGGCCCTCAGCCCGACTCTAGGGATGAAATTCCCGTTTTCCTATCTTCTCCACGCTCTCTCACTCTCCAATCATTTAATCCTCTAACAAATAAACCGGGGGGTCCGTTCGTCAGGTGCGTCAGGAAAGTGGAAGTTTAATGGTCGCGTCTGACCTGAATTCCGCGAAATTCACGAGAAACCCCCGCGCCCGGCGCGCGCCGTCTTCTTCATGAGCCGTGCTCAAGACCGATTCTCGGCGTTCATCACCTTCGCGGATGAGATCGCCTCTTTTACCACCTCGTGACGTGGTAAACGTCGAATCGGCCTCGACCATTTGGCCGAGGAACTCGGTCCCCCTGGTCGCCGTTCCAAAAGGCTCCTCCGACGGAGACCCGCATCCCGTTGAGATCGCGGCGCGCTCTAAGGCCCTTTTCCTCTGGTGTTCCAACAGTCCCTTTCGGTACACTCGGAATATGCGCGTCGCCCTGTATCTCCGAGTCTCGACGAAGTCGAAGAGCAAGCCATCAAAGGCACGTTCGAACGAACAAACCGTCGAGAACCAACGTCTGAAGCTCCGCGATTTCGCGAAAGCGATGGACTGGAGCATCGTATCCGAGTACGCCGATCAGGAATCCGGCGCGAAGGCCGACCGTCCTCGGTTTTCCGCCATGATGGACGCGGCGTCGCGCCGGGAGTTCGACGGCGTTCTCGTGTGGTCCCTGGATCGCTTCAGCCGGGAAGGGATCGGCAAGACCTGTGACCATCTCCGGCGGCTCGCGGGCTACAAGGTTGCCTTCCGTTCGTACAGCGAGCCGTTCCTCGACACGACCGGCGACTTCGGCGAACTAGTGACGGCGATATTTGCTTTCTTCGCCGCGTTCGAGCGGAAACGAATCACCGAGCGCGTAATCGCGGGCATGGACCGCGCCCGGCGACAAGGGAAGCATGTCGGGCGTCCGTCTCACCTGATCGACAAAGACAAGGTCCTCCGTGTGTACACCGAACTGAAGAGCGTCCGAGGCGTTGCGAAGAAGCTCCACGCTAGCCCGACCACTGTTCACCGTATACTGACTGTCAAAAGAGTGGATTCCCTGTAACGTTCCGCATCCATGCCCAAACAAAACCCGCCACGCCGACATCACTACGTGCCGGTGTTCTATCAGAAGCTCTTCGCCCAAAGGACGGACCTTCTGTGGGTTTACGACCGAAGAGCGAAAACGTACAAGGAACTACATCCAAAAGCGTACTGTGTTTCGAGAAAGACCTGTATGCCCTGAAGCCGAACGGAGAACCTCTCGACACCCAGATCGAGTCGAAGTATTTGGCGGCTATAGATAGCCTCGGCGCGCAAGCGATTCGCGATTTTGCGAGGAAGCGGCTCACGCCGCAAGCCCAACGCGCACTCGCGTTTTTCGCCGCTCATCAGTTCATGCGTCTCCCATCCAAACGCCGACAGATTTCTGACTCGTTTGAACGGCTGATAGTTGATTCCACACGAATTGCATTCGCGACCACCGAGCGCGCGAGGCAAAACCTTGACCAAATCGCGGGTGAATCGGCAAGCGCGGACGAAGTATCGCCCGAATCTATAGTCGAGTTCGTAAACAGCGACCAAATGAGAGTCATAGCGACCGAAGTGCCATTTCTCCTCAACATGATTCAACAAGGCGAAGAGCTTTGCGAATTATTGCTCATTCTTGGTTGGGAGATTCTCGTTTCACCCTCCGGAAAGGGTTTCATCACGTGCGACGACCCACTTGTGATCGTACCTCCCGAAGGTGTCCGCGATGTAGGCTTGGGGATACCCGGTTCAGTGAAGTACTTGCCCCTGACACCTGACCTTTGTCTTCGAATGGGAGACCCGGACACAGTATTGGCATATCGCAAGATCGACGGTGACGCTGTCCGAATTATCAACCAGAACATCGCCGCGAACTCAGAACGCTTCATCATGGGTCCGGTGCGCGCCCAACTTGAAAAAGTAGTTGAACGAAGTGGGAGTGCCGTACTCGACGATAGTCCACGGTTCTCGATAGAAACAGTACTGCAGAATGACGACGAAGCGCTGACAATGTTCAGAATGAACCCGACCCGCTATTTCTATTCGAAGGATGGTTCTGGCAAAGGACCTTGACCGATACGCGATTAAGCCGCAGACTCACACGTCGGCGGTGAGCAAGAACCGACGACGCTCGCCACGGGGTCTAGCTGTCGAGTTCTGGTGACTTCAGGTTCTTCTCGCAGAATGTTATGAACGAAGGCAACAACTGCGAAAACTTGTTGTATGCGTGCTCGAATATTCCCAGGGCAACGCTCAGGTTTATAACACCTATCCCCTTGGCGGAATCAGTCCCTCGCAAATTCGTGCCAAAGTACGTAATTCTTTTCGCTTGGTCACTGTCTGAAAATAATCCAGATGTCCCCGCCCAGTTTGGATGAGAGAACTCGCACAGTCGCTCGTATTGCAGTCGCACTCCCTCCACGTTCTTCTCAACGGAGTCGATGAAGTTCATGACATTTATCGCGTCTGGGAGTTCTTTATCAGTTTTGCTTCCCATGAGTAGCCGCATCAAGAAGCCGTCGAGGGTAGCGATCTCCCCCGTTTTCAGAGTCTTCTCAACTTTGGAATTTAAGAACCACAGGGCAGCGTTCGTCTCCATAGCGGCCCGAGTCAAGAGAATCGCAGAAGCGAGTCTATCGCTTTCAAAATGTTCGACTGCGCTGCGACTCAACTCCGTCATGCGCCAGATGAGCGTCTCACGAAAGACGAGCGCTTTGAACGGAAGCTTCGCTGTCTGTGACAGAGCCATGGCGTCAATCTCACGCGGCAGAAACGACTCGAACCGAGAGATGCGGTCGCGTATCTCCGTCAACAGGGAATCGAGGCGTTCTTCCATGATGTCCTGTATGCAGTTTACTTACTAGAGAGAGGTGACCGTCAGAACGAACCCGAGGCTCACTAGGCATCGTCCGTCGTCGTCGTAGAAGACTTCATGGGTCTTCGCCGCGAGCGATCCTGGGAGGTTTCTCGGGTCACTCCATGCGATTCGTTTTCCAGCGCGAGCAAGTTGCTGAAGCTGGTCAAGACTTAGCGGATTCTGTCGACTTGCTTCTCTCTTCAATCCGAGCCGGAAGGAGTCCGAAGCCTCGGGCGATTCAGGAAAGAACTTCCATCGCTGTGGAATGGTGAGCCATTGTAAGCGACCGTTGAGCGCAAGCGTCGGAAGCTCGTCGAGGGCGTCTGGGAGAACTTCCGCGACCCTCTTTAGCGGAAGGGCGACGTACTCGTCAGTCGATGATTTATTCAAGGTGACCGCGCTCCCCTCCAACTTTTCAACGCTGAAGATGTCGTACTGACAAGCCGGAACTAGCGGCGATACCCTGACCCTCTGTCTCGCACTCGCATACTTTCGAAGAGTCGCAGGTACAGAGTCTCCTTCAGCCGCCAATAATCCTTCACCCTTCGTGCGGCGGAGAATCTCGTGTCCGAGAGCGACGCGGAGCTTTCCCCGAAGTTCTTCGGTCGTGAGGAACCTATCGTACTTCGCGTCAATCGCTCCGAGGAGTGCTTGGGCTTCTGGTTGTCGGTCGCTGACATTCTTAGGAAACACTAGAAGGGCTTTCCCGTGATCTCGCGCCGTTTCGAACTCCTCTTGAACGGCTGGCGTTAGGACGCTTCCTAAGATTAGAACGAAAACGTCGCAATTCTTCACCTCGTCGATGTAGGAGTCGTGAAGGCGTTTACTGGACGCGGGCGCGCGCTCGAACGCCCACGGCTCCACGACGGGTTGGAGACTTTCGAGAACTTGCAACGTTACCGCACGTTCCGCGCTCAGGTCCTCCGCGCCCATGACGGAGGAGACAAAAACCTTGAAGGCCATCATAAAACCAGCTTCTAGACACTACGTACTTTGCGGTCCCCTCGTTCACCGTATTTTTCAATGATTTTCTTCAGAGTTCCGACAAGGTAGGGTGAAACTTGGTTCGCGTCGCTGAAGTATCCCTCGGCTTCCGCGCGGCTCCAATATTGACGCGCTTCCTCGTAGTATGGGGTTGCCAGTCGTCGGGTTAGTTCGACGAATTCGCGGATGTCCCTGACCCATGGCCCCTTGCTGTCAGGGTCAACAACTCCGACATCGAGAAACATTAATAGGTGCGCTAGTCCGTCTTCGCCAAGGAACTCGTCGAGGTGAGTATCCATCCGTCGAGTGTGCCGGTCGTAGTGATAGCAGCCCTCCTCGCGTCGGTCCTTGTAGGGAGATGCCGGAAGATGATGTACGATCTTAAACCCGTACGCCAAGTGGTCTTCGTCGCTGAGCCATTCCAGCCAACCGTCTTTCGGCGATTCAATGAGCTCTCCGCAAGAGTCACATTGCCACTGCTTTAAAGGTTCAAGTTTCACAGTAATCATTATCTGCTTTTCACGGTGCATCGCTGTAGCGCCACGCCGAGTAAGCCGATTTGTACGGAAGGAGGTCGCTTGACACAAGATCTATCTAAGTTTGAACGAATGCTTCTTGCGCTGAAAACGCTCGGAACGCATAACGGAACGATTCATGAGCGCGTTCGGCAAGCTTTCACTATTCAGGTACTACCGATACTGCCGAGAGACTTCGCCGAAAAAGACCGCGAAGCGTTAGAGGCACTCACGGCGAATCTGAGTTCACTAGAAGGCATGAGCGCGGATGCGGCGAGAGCAATGGCGACAGATCTCGCCGATTTTTGCATTTCTGTAATTCTTGAATGCGTTAACGAAGAATGAGATCGGATCGATCCGAACGAGACGCGCTGCCACTGCCCGAGGTTCACGGGATAGACAGATACGGAAGAGTTTTAGAATCTGACGTGCTCGGAAAACCATCCGCCGCTAGTTCAGCGGTGAATTTGAGCTCTTCGAAAAATAGCTCTTTTCGGCCAGTCGAGACGTTGAAGAAGCCCGATCCCTTTGAACGATGTGTAAGCTTAACGACCTTCAGAACCGTGCCGGGATAAACCACGTACTCCGCGCCCCCGCCGAACACCATAAAGTCCGGCTCGGTCGGCAACTGAGGAAGACCGGTCCTACCATTTCCATCGATTCCGTAAGAGGTCGGGTTTACACCCGGCACCCGTTTAAATCGAATCGCAGGAAAGCGAGCGATAGCGCGTCCGGTGTTCTCGATTCCGATTACAAACTCCCGTTCATAGAATCCCGGGTTGCCGACAGGTTGAGGGCGACAAGTTTCAAGGTCCTCAAGATACAGCGACAGCTTGGGCCTCTGGCGTTTCCCGAACATGTCCGCGATCTGGAAGTACTCCATCCCGTAGGTGCCCGAGTTGATTCGTTGGTACATGCGCCAATCTTTCCGCGAACGGCAAGGTGTGCCATCAGTCGGCGGAACTTTCACCAGCACGAAGCCCGATGTTGAACCGCTCGATTCTGGAACGGAAGCTACAGTTACGCCTTCCACCAGAGGCTCTACAATCTCAGGAATGAAACTTTCGATTCTGGACTTCAGCAATTGAATATTCGCAACAGGAGCAGACCCGTTTATCACGTCCGGCGTGAACTTGTCAGCCGATGTCGTAGTCGTCAAGCCTATTACGATGACGCCTCCGTCGGCGTTCGCGAATCCGCAGATCGCCTTCGCCAGACCCTTCTGAGATTCCCCATCGTTAGCCGACCACGTCTTGCATTCTAGATGCAAATCCTCGCTCTTGCCGATAAGTGTGGCAATTTCCGTCGCGTCGTGAAGCCGCTGAAAAATTTCTTCGATTAAGGACATAGACTACGACTAAATACTCGGCGATTCTCCCGAAAATTGGTCTTGACCGACTTTCCTCGCTATGACCCCCGACCGTCGCCCGCTATGCCCCCTTGCATCTCCGTGAATCGATTCGAGCTTCGATTGAGAAAGCTAACCCTCGAAAAATATTGATTCCGGACGACTTAAAAAACCCTAATTATGGTTACAAATCAGATGCTCTACCAACTGAGCTACGCCAGCTTAGCTCCATCCTAGCAAGCAGCACGACAGAAGAGCTAGCGTTTCCGGCCTGCCGGTTCTACTACAATCATCTAACTGTGTCTTCGCTCGAATCCACGGATCAGCGCTCGCTTCGATGGGGGATTCTCGGCGTTGCGCGCGTCGCTACTCATCGCATCCTTCCCGCGATGCGGCAATGTCGATTCAGCCGCGCATCCGCGATCGCATCGCGCGATGTCTTCAGGGCTCGCGATGTCGCCAAGCAACTCGGAATCGCCAAGGCCTACGGATCTTATGAAGAGCTGCTGGCGGATCGCGAGATCGACGTAATCTACATCCCACTTCCCAATCACCTGCACGTCCCCTGGACCATTCGAGCCGCCGAAGCCGGGAAGCACGTTCTGTGCGAAAAACCCATAGCGTGTTCCGCTCGCGACGTCGAGGAATTGATTCGAGTCCGTGATCGCACGGGAGTAAAAATCGGCGAGGCCGTCATGGTCCGTTCCCATCCGCGATGGATCCGCGCAACAGAACTGGTTCGCCGGGGCCGGCTCGGCAAGCTGCGGACCATCTCCGGTTACTTCACCATTCCGCTTCGCGATCCGAACAATATTCGCTATGCCGCGGAATCAGGCGGCGGCGCGATACTCGATCTGGGCTGTTACCAAGTTTCGCTCGCACGCATGCTGTTCGGCGAAGAGCCGCGGCGAGTGATCTCCGCACTGGACCGTACGCCAACCGGAATTGATCGACTCAGCTCCATATTGCTCGAGTTCCCCTCTGGTCACGCCTCGTTCACCTGCGCATTCGAAACCGCCTGGTCGCAGAGAATGACGCTAATCGGCACGGCAGCGAGAATGGAAATCGATCTTCCAACGAACGCCCCGGAGACTCATCCGATGCGCCTGGTCATCGACAACGGCACGAACCCGTTCGGCGAATCCGCGCAAATCGAAGAGTTCTCGCCGGTAAATCAATATACGCTGCAAATGGATTTGTTCGCGCGATCCGTTCTGGACGGAACGCCAGCGCCCGTGCCGCTCGAAGAATCCCTGCGGAATCTCCGCGTGCTCGACGCGCTATTCCGTTCCGCGGATTCCGGAACCTGGGCTGAGCCGTAACTACGCGATCATCACCTTGCGCGGAAACTGTCCGTTATCTTCCAGGAACGTCTTCTTGCGCTTCAGATCCGCCGACGTCGGCTGCGTAGTTCCATTGGCATCCGTCGCCCGAGAATTGATGGTGTGCTCGCCCGGCGTCGCGCCTTCCCACTTATAGGTGAAAAGCTTCCAGGAATACGTTGAGTTCCCGGAATCGAGAGTCGCCTTCTGCCACGGCCCGTTGTCGATCTGAACTTCCACCGATTTCACCGGCGTCCCATCGTTCAACACGAATCCCAGGACCTGATGCGCGGCGCCTTGCTTCCTCACGCGCGCGATCACCGATTTCAACTGCAGCCGCGTCACTTCGTTCTCCACCCACTGCGTCCCGGGATCTGCATCCTCGCCCGTACCGCCGACGCCGCGCAACGTGCGATACCACCGCGCCTGAAAGTTGCCGAGAAAACGAGCCTCTTGCAAATGCACTTCGGCGAGCCACTTCACATTAGCGACTCCATACCAGCCCGGCATAATGAGCCGCAACGGGAATCCCTGCTCCTTCGTGAGAGGATCGCCGTTCAGCGCCCACGCCAGCATCGGCTCCGGTTTCATCGCGTTTTCCAAAGTGATGCTGCGTGCGAACTGCTGCTCCAGCTTGAACGTCTGCGTCCGGAACACGACATCCTGCGGCCCGCGATCCGTTCCGAAGAACACAACTTCGCGCGCCTTCGGATTCACACCCACTTGCTTCAGCAGCGAGCTCAGTCGCACGCCGGTGAATTTGCCACAGGAGGACAGCCCTTCCATGGATCGCGCACTGTTGCCGGAGCACTCGTAGCCATTAATGAGGTCGATCGCCTTCATCGCCTTCAAATCCGCCAGCGTGAACTCCATGGGCTTGTTCACCAGACCGCTGAATTTCAGCTTGTACGACGCCCCGTCCACGGTCGGACGATCGAAGTGCTGAATTGCGAAAAACTGGTCCTTGGGCGTAATGTGCCCGTCGATCTTGCGAATATCCAGCATGCGCGTCGTCGGGCCGTTGGGATTGAACGTCTTCGGGATATCGGTGAAGGGGACGTCGGTCTCGTCCTGGGCCAGCGCGGGCACGGCCCAATCGGGAACCAGAGCGAGCACGCTGCTCGCCGCCAAGCCCATCCTCAGTGTGTCGCGTCGCGTAAGTTTCGCCGAATCCATGGAATACTCCTTGTCTAAAGGTCTGGATTCATCATATTGTATTCTTCGCAAGATAAGTGGACCAGATTCACCGCCGCGTTATCCTGAAGCTTACGAAAGGAAGTGCGAAAATGGCAGGCTCCACAGAAGCGCCCAAGGCCGGGCGAATGGTCTACTGCGTAAAGCTCAAACGGGAATTGCCCGGGCTCGACGAAACACCTTTCGACACGCATCCTTTGGGTCAGAAGATTTACGATAACGTCTCCAAAGAAGCCTGGAAGATGTGGGTCGAACACATGAAAATGATCATGAACGAGTACCGCCTGAACCTCGGCACCCGCGAGGCCCAGGAATTCCTGCTCAAGCAAATGGAGGAATATTTCTTCGGCGAAGGCTCTGCACCTCCGCCCGAATATAAGCCGGTGGAGTCCAAAGGCTGATGGCGGCGGCTCCCCAAATGGATCCGCGGGCTGAGCTGAAGAAACTGCTGCTCGAATACTCGGTCCGCTTCGGCGATTTCACGCTGGTTTCCGGGCAAAAGAGTTCGGTCTACGTGGATGCGAAGCTCACGACGTATCTTCCGCAAGCCATGCCGCTTGTCGGTCGCCTTTGCCTGGATCGCATCAAAGCTCGCGGCTGGCAGCCAGATGCCGTGGGTGGACTCACACTCGGCGCCGATCCGATCGCCTTCGCTATGGCGCGCGAGAGTGTCGAACATTTCGGCCGCGCCATTCCGGCCTTTGTCATTCGCAAAGAGTCGAAGAAGCACGGAATGCAGCGCTTCGTCGAAGGCATCGACAATCCTGAGGGCTTGAGCGTAGTCGTCATTGACGATGTGTGCTCCACGGGAGGATCCACCGCCCAAGCCGTCCGCGGCGCACAAGCTTCCGGCATGAAAGTTCTGGGCACCGTGTGCCTGGTCGATCGCGAAATGGGCGCAGGCGAGATGCTCAAGAACGAATTCGGCCTCGACCTCGAAAGTGTAATTCGCCTCTCCGAACTCAAGTCTCCCGCCTGAATTCCTCACATATGAAACCGCGGCCCGGCGAACACGGAACGCATGAATTGATTCGCGGCCTGGGTCCCTGGGCGGCGGCGTCCATCGTGGTGGGCACCACCATCGGCACCGGAATCTTCATCGTTCCCGGCGACATGGCGCGCGCAGCGGGTTCCGTCGGAATCGTAATGCTGGCCTGGATCGTGGGCGGCGCTCTCTCGTTATGCGGCGCGCTGAGCGCAGCCGAACTCGCGGCTGCACTGCCCGAAGCCGGTGGCGGATATATCTGGGTGACGCGCGCGTTCGGCTCCGCCTGGGGTTTCCTGGGCGGCTGGACCAACGCCATGCTGGGGACTCCGGTTTCCATCGCGACCATCTCCGCCGGCCTGCTGCGCTTCATCGGGTTCTTTTTCCCCGCCCTCGCCGCGCAGATCACCGAGTGGCACGGATTCCGATTCACCTGGGCGCAACCTCTAGCTGTCCTCGCGATCGTGATCGTCACCGCGATTAATTACCTGGGCGTAAGGCTGGGCGGAAGAATTCAGGTGGCGTTGACGATACTCAAGGTGGGCGCGATTCTCGCAGTAATCGTAATCGCGTTCGCATTCGGCCATGGAAGCGCGGAGAACCTATCGACGCAGAGTTCCACCGCCGCCGCTCCCGCTGTACTCGCCGGATTGCTCACCGCCATGGTCGGCGCTTTGTGGGCCTACGACGGATGGGTAAATGTAACTCAGGTCGCTTCAGAAGTAAAAAACCCGGATCGCAATATTCCGCGAGCCCTCATCGGAGGCGTGCTGCTGGTGTGCGGGATGTACATCGCAATCAGCATTGCTTCGTTTTTCGTGCTTCCCTTCGCGGATCTGGCGCGCTCGCGGCTGCCTGTGTCGGATGTTTTGATTCACTCCACCGGACCGTCTGCCGCAAGCTGGCTTACCGCGGTGATGATCGTCTGCGCGGCGGGCACGCTGAATTCGTCGATCCTGACGAACGCCCGGATCAATTACGCGATGGCCCGCCAAGGCCTGTTCTTCGCCTCACAAGCGCGCGTACACCCGAAGTTCCGTACTCCCGGAGGCGCGCTTGTCTTTCAGGCTGTGATGGCCTCGCTACTCGCGCTCACAGGAACGTTCGAGGACCTCTATTCACTCTTCATCTTTGCTTCCTGGATCTTCTACGCGATTCAAACCGCCGCCCTCATTCGACTGCGCGCAACGGAACCCCTGCTCCCGCGCCCCTATCGCGTATGGGGATATCCATGGGTGCCTCTGCTCTTCATCGTAGGAGCAACAGCGCTCACCGTGAATCTGTGGATTGAGCGTCCCTTGCGCTCCACTCTCGGAATGGCGTTGATCCTCGCCGGACTCTTTTTTCACGCGCACTGGAGCGCAAAAGCAGCACCGGTGAAGGTTCCCGCGAGCTAAACCATGTTGATCGACCGCTTCGGTCCGTTGATCGACCGCTTCGGTCCGGTCCTCGACAAATTGGGATTATTGCCGCTCGCGTTCCGTGCATATCAGCGTGCCAGCGCTCTGACTTCCGGCCTTCGCCGCACAAACAATGCGCCGGAATCGGACGGCGGTTTGCCACTTCCGCCGCCTCATCTCCGCATGATGGTGGCGGGATCGACGGACTGTGACGTTTTCCTCGACGGCGGCCGACGCGGCTTCGAAACCGTCCAAAGCATCGTCAAGAAAAACGCCCCCGATGTGAAACTTCACGACGTGATGGATTTCGGATGCGGCTGCGGGCGCGTATTGCGCCATTGGAACTCATCCCCGACGCGAATCCACGGAACCGACTTCAACTCCGAACTAACGGATTGGTGCGCTCAGAACCTTCCGTTCGCGAATTTTGCGGTGAATAAGCTGGAGCCTCCCACCGGCTATCCGGAATCGCAGTTCGACTTGATCTACGCGTTTTCGGTATTCACCCATTTGCCGGAGGACGCCCAACTCGCTTGGATGCGCGAATTTCATCGTATCCTTCGACCTGCGGGCCTGCTGCTGATCAGCCTTCACGGCGAGTATTACCTCCCGCGCCTGAATGAAGCCGAACGCCGCCGATTTCTCGAAGGCCAGCCCGTAACGCGCTACGGATCCAGTGCTGGATCGAACCTCTGCAGCGTATTCCATCCCGAATCCTGGGTCCACGCGAATCTGGCCCACGATTTTGAAATCCTCGATTTTGTCCCCGAAGGTGCGCTAGGCAATCCCAGGCAAGACGCTTGGCTGTTCCGGCGTTCGGATAAGATCTATTCGGATAAGATCTAGACGTTCCGATGCAACGACGGCAACTCACCGCGCTGCTCCTCGCGCCGCTTCTAGCCAGCGGCCAACAGGTGCTTTGCTCGCTGGCGCCCACATCAGCCGATTACAAATCAGCTTCCGATCAGCGTCCGTCCCCAGACGCTCTGGAACTCACGGCGAAAGCAAACACCGCGGCGAGAAGAATTTGCGGCAAAAATTGCCCGTCACTCGTGCTGTATCGCAACTCGACGGCGAGCGCCCTGATGCTCATCGCCGATGCAGGCCGCGCCAAGTTGGTGTACTCGCCGCAGGTATTCACGGCCGTTTACGATCGTTATGGCGACGCCGGAATCGTTGCGCTATTGGCGCATTCGCTGGGACACGCCTTAGACGACGCGATCGGCGCCGCATGGATTGATCAATCCGCGAATCCCGAAATCCGCGCCGACTCCTGGGCCGGCTGCATCCTGGCCCAAGGCAGTTTTCCGCCGATGGACCGCGATTTCGCAATGGCGGCTTTGAAGGATCATCCCTTCGCCGCACAAGTGGCCTGGAATGCGCGTTTGGCGGCGCTGCGCAACGGCTATTCCCATTGCGGCGGCATGGGATCTCTGGACAAGGCCGCCCCGGCCAGTCCGAATAAGTGACAACTTCGGTTTTGAAACGTCTATGATAGAGAAAGTATGGACGCGGAGCCCCGGATAATCCAGGACGACGCAACCGATTCTGCCACCCGTGCGACGCTGGCTTGGTTGCGCGACCTGTCCCTTAGTGTTGTGATCGCGATCGCGGTCATTTTGTTTCTGTATCAGCCTGTAAAGGTGGAAGGCACCAGTATGATGCCTTCGCTGGTGGATCAGGAACGCATCTTTATCAATAAGTTCGTGTACCGCTTCGGCATCGCGGATATCACCCGCGGCGACACCGTGGTCTTCTGGTATCCGGGCGATACCACCAAGTCGTACATCAAACGCGTCATCGGCATGCCGGGCGACTCCGTGGAAGTGAACGATGGGACAGTACTGGTAAATGGACGACTCATCCAGGAACCCTACGTACCGGCCGAGTATCGCGACCACGTCTCCATCCCTCGCCGGATCGTCCCCTCCGACGAGTACTTCGTGATGGGCGACCATCGTAGCTCCTCAAACGACAGCCGCACCTGGGGCAACGTCCCGCGCCGTTTCATTTACGGCAAAGCGGTGTTCGTATATTGGCCGCTAGACCGGCTCGGCCTTCTGCGGTAACTCGCTTTCTTTGCGACTTTGCGTCTTTGCGAGAAGGTCTCGTAAGTTGTCCTCGGACCCCTCAAACCACGTCGCCACCAGTTCCTTGACCGCAGAATCCCTAAGCTGCTCCCGCGTGTTCGCAGCGGAGTAAACGAAGGTCCGCCCTTTCTTCCTCCGCGTAGCCGCGCCCCGCTTCTCCAAGCGAACCAAAAGCGTCAGCACGGTGGTATACGCCAGCGGCCGCTCTTCGGAAACCGCCTTCTGTACTTCGCGCACAGAAGCTTCCTCGAGGGTCCATAATTTTCGGAGACACAATAGTTCCAGCGGAGGAGGAATTTCGCGAGGCGGCGCCGGGCGTCTCACGCGATTCGCCTTAGGAACGCGGCCCGATTGCGTCGCGCAGTTTTTCGGCGAAAGGTGAATTCGGCGAGGGCCGCCGCTCAGGAGCCTTGTCCGGAGCAGCAGCTTTCTCTACAAGAGCCGCTTTCTCTCCCGAGGTTGGGGCAGCCGGATTTAAGAATCGTTCCTTCTTCAGCAGGCTGCGATTCAAAGGAGAGCTGTACGAAGTCCAGGAGCCTTCGATCAGCGGATCGCGTTCCACCTGATGCCGCGCGTGCTCCATTTTCGAATCCAGGTTGTCGAGGTGATGCAGCAGCAGCGCCTCTGCAAACAGCGGAACCTTGGGCGAGCCATATTCCAGTTCGCCGTGATGGCTCAGGATCATGTGCATCAGCAAATCGCGCAGCTTGGGCGGAAACTCCGGAAACTGCCGCAGCTTCTCGAGCACCATCGACACGCCGATGCTGATGTGCCCGATCAACTGCCCTTCATCGCTGTATCCGAAACTTCGGGAATAATTCAGCTCGCGAATCTTGCCGATGTCGTGCAGCATCACTCCGGACAGCAGCAAATCGAAATCGATCCCCGGATAGTGCGAGGCGGTAAACCGCGCAAGTTGGCACAACGACAGCACGTGCTCGATCAATCCGCCGATCCACGCATGATGAACAGCCTTCGCCGCAGGAGCAATCCGAAACGCCGCGGCGATCACCTCATCCGCAAAGATCGCTTCCAGCAGCCCGCGCAAATGCGGATTCGTCATCTGGGCGATCCAGCCTTGAAGCTCGCGAAACATCTCGTCGCGATCGCGCTTGGATGCTGGAAGGTAATCGGTGGCGTCCACCTCCCCGTCCGGCACTAGTTGGATTTTGTGAACCGTCATCTGCTGCCGGTTCTGGAAGATTTGCAGCAAGCCTTTGACGCGAATGAAGCTGTCGCGATCGAAGGTATCCGCAACTTCCGCGGCGTTGTCCCACATCTTCGCGTCGAGCTCGCCTGTACGGTCGGCCAGCGTTAGCGAAAGATAGATCTCGCCCGATTTCTTCTGGCGGACGTCCTTGTAGGACACCAGGTAAGTCCCGGTGCTGATTTGATTGGGTTGTAGATCGCTAATGTAGGGCGATTTCATTCAGCGGCCATTACCGCCACGCGTACGTTATCGTGAAGACGACGTGCCTTCCTTGGCGGAGTGTGTGCCCGGAATCGGAACCATCCACAGGAGCTTCTTCTTACTCTTGTTCTTTTCCGCCACTTCTTCCTTCGTAATCGTCTCCGGCTTCAACTGCGCCGGATCCACCCACGTGGTGTCCTTGCCCGGGGCTGCACCGGAATCTTCGAATCCCTCTTTGATTTCGAGGAATGCGTCCTGACGTAGCTTGGTTAAATACGCGCGAAGAGCAGGCTCCATGCGCGTGTTGGTGATGCGATCCTGAATCTCGTTCTCGACTTCTTCGTACTCCGCGATTCCCGCCTTCTGGTGATCGTCCACCTTCAAAATCAGGAAGCCATTCGGAAGGCGAATGGGATCGGTGATGGTGCCGCGCTCTTTGTCCCACACCAGCGACTCCAGCTCCGGCGCGAGCTCACCCTTCTTGTAAGGATCGAGCGCTCCGCCCTGCTGCGCGGTCTGGGAATCGGAATTGTTCTGAGCGAGGTCTGGAAAACGCTCGCCCTTCTTGGCGCGCGCATCCAGATCCTTGGCTTTCTTTTCCGCCGCCGCAACCGCCGCGGCATCTTCCTTATTCGTAATGTTCACGAAAATTTCGCGAAGGAACACGCGCTCCTGCCGCTCAAACTCGCTCTTGTGCTGATCGTAGTAAGCGCGGAGCTCTTCTTTCTTCACGTTGACGCGACGGCCAACCTCTTCGCGGATCACACGCTGCGTGATCAGGCCGTTCTTCATTTCAGCCTTGTAGTCTTCGTAAGGCAGGCCGGTCTGTTCGCGCACGAACTGCTGGAACTTCTCGGGATCCGCCAGTCCGGGAGTCTGCGACGCGGCGCGCTTCTGGATATCGGCCATCTGTTTGTTTACGTCGGTGTCGACGTTGAGGTTCAATTCCTTGCCTTTTTGCTGCAGCAGCAGCTTGTCGATCCGCTCCCGCAGAATATTGCCGGAGTAGGTCTTCAACGCATCGTCGAGCCGCCCGCCGTTCAGCCCCTGCTGGCGCAGATCCGCCTCCAGGCCCTTCCGGTCGCGAGCCAGTTCCGTGCGCGTGATGATGTCGCCATTCACCTTGCACACGATCTCTTCCATGATGGCCGCATCGGCTGCCAATAACGGAAGCCCGGCCGAAAAAAGCAAGAACACGTACCGCATATCCATAATTATATCGACACCCATTCTAACCCTTGGCCCAACTCCATGAATTCTCATACATTTTTGCGCACCCTGTGAAACGACCGCCACACAGTGCGGCGTCTCTTGGTTCGAGGTATGATTGCAAAAGATATGAAGAAATTCTCACTGGTTGCATTCGCTTCGGTTCTCTTCCTCCCTGCCCTGCATGCGCAGGCCCCTTCCAAGGAGGCCATGAAGGCGAAGGCGGAAACTATCTGCACCGCTTGCCACGGCCTCGAAGTCGCCGAGGGAGCGCCTCGCCCGAAGCAGGATTGGTCGCAGGTGGTTGAAGACATGGTGCGCAAAGGCGCGGACGGCTCCAAAACCGATCTGGAGATGGTGGTGAACTATCTCTCAATCCAGTTCGGCCCGGACATCAACATCAACAAAGCGGCGGCGAAGGATCTGGAAGCGCAACTCGACATCTCCACGAAGCAGGCCGCCGATCTGGTCGCCTATCGGAAGGACAAAGGCGATTTCAAATCGGTCGACGATATCACCAAAGCCGGTATCGCCGCGGAGAAGGTTCAGCCGTTGGCCCCGAAGATCAAATTCTAGCCCGCCACTTCGGCGATACAGTCGATTTCCACCCGCACGTCCCGAGGCAGCCTGGCTGCTTCTACGGTGGCACGTGCGGGCGGATTCTGCGTGAAGTACCTCGCGTACACTTCGTTCATCGCCGCGAATTCATTCACATCCTTCATGTAAACGGTGGTCTTCACCACGGCCTCCATTGAGCTTCCGCACGCGGCGAGCAGGGCTTTGAGGTTTTCCAAGGTTCGCTCCGTCTGAGCCGCGATTCCGCCCTCGACAAGCTGGCCGGTTGCCGGATCCATGGGGATCTGTCCGCTTAGGAATGCGAACCCCTTCGACACCACCGCCTGCGAATAGGGGCCAATCGCCTTGGGCGATGCGTCTGTCTGCACGATCTTCTTCATTGCTCACCTCTCTTGAATTGGAGTGTTCCGGTTAAGTCGCTCGCCTTCGCGATGTTCTCGCGTTCGCAAAATTGAGCCAGTTCTTTCGCGATTCGGACGGGCGCTGCGGGGTCCCAGAAGTTAGCCGTTCCGACTTCCACTGCAGTCGCGCCTGCGATCAGAAACTCCGCGGCATCTTCGCCTGACGCGATTCCCCCGAGGCCGACCACCGGAATCTTCACGGCGCGCGACGCCTCATAAACCATCCGCAGCGCGATGGGCTTGATCGCAGGACCGGAGAGTCCGGCGAATCCTGCTCCGATTCGTGGGCGGCGCGTGTGTGCATCGATTGCCAGACCGATGAACGTGTTCACCAGCGAGATTCCATCCGCGCCGGATTCCTCCACGGCTTTCGCCAGAGGCTCGATCCGCGTCACGTTCGGCGAGAGCTTGACCAGCATCGGACGCCGCGCAACTCGCCGCACTGCACTGACTACTTCTGCGAGTAACACCGCGTCTACACCGAACACTACGCCTCCACGATCGGTATTGGGGCAGGACACATTTAGCTCGTAGCCGGCGATGCCTTCGGCATCTTCGAGAACCCGGGCCACCTCGACGTAATCGTCCAAGTGGTAGCCGAACACATTGGCGAAGACCGCAGTTCCTGCGCGCCTCAGCTCCGGGAGCTTGTCCTTCACGAAAGCCCGCACGCCGATGTTCTGCAATCCGATGGAATTGAGCATCCCCGCCGAGGTTTCGTAAATCCGCGGCGGAGGATTGCCCTCGATCGGCTCTCGCGACAGCCCTTTGACGACGATTCCGCCCAAGGCGCTCAAGTTCACGAGCTTCTGAAACTCAACTCCGTAGGCGTAGGTGCCGGACGCAGCAAGGACTGGATTTTTGAGTGGAATTCCGCAGAGCGAAACTTCCAGGGAGGGCATTTCTCACAGAATAACAAGCCTGCGCAGGGTGAGGAATTCGCCACTACACGACATGCCATAATTGTTTTTCCATGCAGATCGACTGGTTCCCGCTCTGGCTGTCGCTGCGCGTTGCCTTCGTGTCTACGGCAGCGGCGCTTGCGGGCGGATTGTGGATCGCCTACATGCTGGCGAATCGCCAGTTTCGGGGCAAAGAAGTGCTGGATGCGGCGGTCACGCTGCCGCTGGTGCTGCCGCCTACCGTCCTCGGATATTACCTGTTGATCGTGCTGGGGCGTTCGAGTCCGGTGGGCAAGCTTTGGGAAGACGTGTTCGGATCGCCGCTTGTGTTCACCTGGAAAGCCGCGGTGATTGCGGCGTTGCTGCACGCGCTGCCGCTGCTGGTGAAATCGGCGCGGGCGGCGTTTGAAAGCGTGGATCGCAGCTATGAACGCGCGGCTCGCAACCTGGGTGCGAGCGAGTGGCGGCTGTTCTGGAAAGTAACCGTTCCGCTTGCGCGCCGGTCGATTCTGGCGGCTGCGGCGCTGGCCTTCGCACGATCGCTGGGCGATTTCGGAGTTACATTGATGGTCGCTGGAAACATTCCGGGCCGCACTCAAACCGTCGCGGTGGCGATTTACGATGCGGTCGAAGCCGGTAACGGGGCGCTGGCTCGTACGCTGGTGCTGGTAGTTTCCGTAACGGCCCTGCTGATTCTGAGTCTGGCGAACCGCTGGGCCCCCCGTTAGGAAGCTATGATCGCCGCGAGGCTTCGCAAAACGTTTCCGGCTCGCGAGGACTCTGCTGCGTTCGTGCTGGATGTCGAGCTCGAGGCGGCTACCGGCGTCACTGTTCTGTTCGGGCCGAGTGGATCGGGCAAGACGCTCACGCTCGATTGCATCGCCGGATTCGTACAGCCGGACGAAGGCCGGATCATGCTGGATGACCAAATCCTGTTTGACGGGCAATCGCGGCTGAACCTTCCGCCACAGGCGCGTAATTGCGGATACGTGTTCCAGAAGTATGCGCTGTTCCCGCATATGACTCTGCGCCAAAATCTGGAATTCGCCGCGGAAAAGCGTCCGCGCTTGGAACGGCATCGGCGCGTGCATGAGTTGCTTGAGCGCTTCCGGCTTACCGAGGCGGCTGGGCGTCGTCCGCATGAGCTTTCGGGCGGGCAGAAGCAGCGCTGCTCGATTGCGCGGGCGTTGATCGGTGGGCCAAAGCTGCTGTTGCTGGACGAACCCGGCCAAGGCCTGGACGCTCCGCTGCGCGCGGAGTTCTACGAAGTGCTGCGCCAGGTTCGCAACGAGTTCAAGACGCCGGCACTGCTCGTCACGCACGATCTGGACGAATGCTTCGAGCTTGGCGACCAGATGCTGGTGGTGCGCGATGGCCGCATCGTGCAGAGCGGCGCTCCACGCGAGATTCTGGATCAGCCGGCGAATGCGGACGTCGCGAGGCTTCTGGGCGTATTTAATCTGCTGCCGGGCGAAATCCGGGCGCTCGACCCTGGGCGCAACACGAGTAAGATTCGGGTTGGCGGGCACGAGCTGGATGGCCCTTACTTTCCGGGGAAGCTGTTGGGCGACCGGGTGACGGTGTGCGTGCGCGCGGAGCAGCTTCGGGCGACCGCGCGAAACGGGCGGCCTGGGCCGAACCAGGTTCCAGCCGAGCTCGAACGGGCGGTCGAGAAGCCGCAGTGGATGCACCTGGAGTTTGCGGGCGGCATTGCGGTGGATGTCCCGCATGCGGCCTACCGGGAACTACGAGAGACGCGGGAGTGGGTGGTGGAGTTTCCGCGCGAGGCGTTGCGGGTGCTGTAGCGTGGCGCACGCTTCAGCGTGCAGCGTCGCCATTCGTGGCGACGTGGTTTTCGTTCAGGTGCCGGCATAACCCACAGCGGCACGAATGCCCCCATTTCTTGATATTGGGTGCACGCTGAAGCGTGCGCCACCTTCGCCTATTCGAGTGCTGTGACTGCCTGGGATAGTTCCTTCGCCACCGCCTCGTCTCGATCCATGAAGACGAACTTTCCGGCGATGGCTGCCGCGAATAGCGCGACGATCGCCATGATGAATGCCGCGGCGTAGCCGTAGCGGTTGGCGATCAATCCTGCGGAGAATGAACTTGTGCCGACGAACAGATCGTAGAAGGCGCTTAGGACGCTAACCGCCGATCCGCGCTCGCCGTCGCGGGTACGCTTGAAAACGCTGGACGCTACGGAAGACCAGGGGAACGAGAACCCGAATCCTAGCAGCCCGGCTCCCACCACAGCACCGGCCCACGGAGGGCGCGCGGCCAGGATTCCGAGGCCGGCGGCCATCAATACGAGTCCTAGATAGAAGGTGATCTTCGGGTGGATTCGATCCGGCAGTCCGCCCAGGAAGAATCGGGACAGGAGCACGAATCCGGCGTAGGTCGAAAATGCGGCCGGGCCGGCGTTGCCGCGCTCGGCCAGGTGCAGAATCAGAAATCCGGTGATGACCGGATAATGCACATTGGTGAATCCGACGGCTAGACCCGCGCGGACCAGGTCGGGACGAATCCAGCCTTTGCTGCGCGGGTGATCGGAAGGTTTATATTCCTCAGGGACTTGCGACAGAAGCGCCGCGGCGCTGACTGCGAGAACGATTTGCAGCTCTGCCGCATGTTCGAACGTACCGAGCAACTGTCCTAGCACCGGTCCTGCCGCGACTCCGCCCCAAATTCCGCTACTCAGATAGCCGAGCGCGCGGGCGCTGCGATGGACTCCGGCGACTTCGACGGTCCACGCGGCGGCTCCGGTGTAGAGGCACGCTTCGCCGACGCCTTGCAGCATGCGTCCCAGATAGATGCCGGTGACTCCCCAGGGAAGCAGGTAAGCGGCTCCCGCCATGGTGCAACTGCACAGCCCGGTTAGGAATGCGCGTTTCCGGCCTTTATGATCCGCCAGACGGCCCGCGAAAAGGCGGCTACACAAGGCAACTACGGAGAATGTGCCGATTACGAATCCGACGGTACGATCGGATCCACCCAAATCGTGCCGTACGTGGGGCGCGAGCTCAGGAAGAACCGTGCCGAATCCTAAAAATCCGAGGAAAGTTGCCGCAATCAGGCACCAGAAGCGAGCGCCTAATCCAGACCCGCTGGAAACCGCCATCTTTAATCATTGCATGATGGAGGAATCCAGCGGGAGTGACAGTTCCGGTGACTGCCGACCGGCAGAAATTTGCGGCACATTGCACGCACAAAAGAAAAGCGTCGGCACGCACAAAAGAAAAGCGTCGGCACGCACAAAAGAAAAGCATCGGCACGCACAAAAGAAAAGCGGCGGCTGCCGGAGGAGCGCGCCGCCGCTGGATCGACCCGGTCCCCGCGAGCTTCGGGGGGTGACTGCGTCCAGGCGATCCGAACTTAATCGACTTCTTACTTACCGTTTTTCCACCTGGAGGTCGTTGGTGACCGAGAACACTCCAGGAACCTGGTTGGCGCGCATGAAGGCCAGCCGCTTGTCGGCTTCCGAGGCGACCATACCGGCCAGGGTTACGTTACCGTTTTTCACCACGATCCGGATCGGGGGCTGGGTGCCCAGTCCATACCGCTGAAGCGGTCCGTATCCATAGATGGCGAAATATGTTTGGTACCGCACGCGATTGTCAAATGACGACAGCGGCAATACCTCGATCTCGTTGTCGACTCGGGCTACGCCTTCCAGTTTCTTCACCACTCCTTCGGCGTCATGCTTCACTACTGGGTCGGTGACCGAGCCGAATAGCGTCACAGTGCCGTTATCCACACGGAAGGAGAGGGTGTCGAAGACGTTGTAGTACGGCAGCATTACCAGTTCATGCCGGACTTTTTCCTCAAGCGGTTTCGGGGCCGACGTGCCTGCTCCGAACATCACGGAAGCAGCTAGAATCGTGCCCAATCCAATTGTTCCAAACAGCTTTCCTGCACGTTTCATTTTCATTTTCCCTTTCACTGGATTTGACGAGATATGCCCCCTCGGAGTTGCAGAATCGGCGAAAAATAAAGTTGAAACCGTTTGGGCTTGATTTTCGTAAATAGCTGAAATAAACGGTCGCAGCTAGAGGCGGCCGTTCATGATCCGGTAGATGTAAGCGAGGATTTCGGCGACAGCCCGATAGAGGTGCGCGGGGATCTCCTGGCCTACTTCCACAGAAGTATAGAGAGCGCGGGCGAGCGGGGGATTTTCAACGATCGGAACCTGGTTTTCGATCGCTTTCTGCCGGATGCGGTGGGCGAGGTAGTTCTTTCCTTTTGCGACAACTTTCGGCGCCGAGCCCTGATCGAGCGCATAGCGAATGGCCACTGCATAGTGCGTGGGATTCACGATTACCGCAGTGGCTTTGGGAACTTCGCGCATCATCGTGCGCCGCAACAGATCGCGCTGAATCCGGCGGATGCGCATTTTCATCTGCGGGCTGGCTTCCTGCTCCTTGGCTTCTTCCCGAATCTCCTGCTTCGACATGCGCAGTTGCTTGGTGTAGCGGTGCCGCTGCCACATCAGGTCGACGATGCCGATGACGAAAAAGAGTCCAGCGGCGCGCCACATCAGCGTGCCGAGCGTCGCGCCAATGCGTGCCAGCGCGGTTTTCGGAGCCAGCCAGACGAGTTCGAGGAGGGCGTCGCGATTTTCGCTCGCTTCGTACCACACCACCGCGCCTACGACCGGCAGCAGTAACAGAGCTTGAACGAAGGCAGGGAGGTTTTGCCCTGGGAGTGATTTCAGTTTCGAGGCGAAATTGAGCCGCTTGAAATCCGGGGCGAGTTTTTTTCCGGCGATGCCCATGCGCGTGGTTCCGAGTTGGACCAGCAGCACGAGCAAAACTAACGCGGCTCCGCCGGTCAGCAAAGGCGTGACTTCCGGCAGGGCGATTTCTCCAAGGAGCGGAAAAATTCCTTCCGGTGTGAGTTGTGCGGAAAACGCGGCGCGCAGGAAGCTGCGGAGCATTCGAGCGCCTGCCGAAATCCACTCGCCGGCGAATGTGGCGGTTAGGAAGACGAATCCGAGGAATTGGATGGCGGAGACGAATTCGCGGCTGGACGGGAAGCTGCCTTCTCGGCGTGCTCGCTCTAATCGGCGAGGAGTCGGTTTTTCTGTTCGCTCTCCGGCCACTTGAGACTCTTTACGGCGCTTATCTCAACGATCCGGCGATGGCGGATAGCATCCGCTCGGACAAGGTCGAAAACAGGCGCGGCACTGCCGGGGCGAGTACGGCCATCAGCGCCAGGGCCGCCAGCATTTTGACGGGAAAGGCTACGGACAGAAGCTGCAATTGCTGCTGCATGCGCGAGAGTAGCGCGAGTGCAACGTCGATCAGCAAGAGCAAGGCGACGACGGGCAGCGCCAGACGCAGGCCGGTAGAAAGCATCGTCGATCCGAGGTGAATGATTCCCTCCATTCCGGCGTGGCTCAAATGCCAGGAGCCGGCTGGGATTCTTTCGAGGCTGAGCGCCAGGACTCGCAGGATTTCGCGGTGTACGCCGAGCGTGAAAAAAAGTAGTCCGGAGATGAGAGCCATTAGGACTTGAAGGACTCCTGCGTCTGCCTGGCTGTTCGGATCGACGGTGAGCGCATAGCCGTAGCCCGCCTGCAATCCTACGATTTGAGCGGCCACTTGGAAGGCTTCGTTCATCAGTGATGCAGCTACGCCGAAGCTTAGGCCGAGGCCGGCTTCGAGAAATGCCCAGATCAACAGTTGGCCGAAGGACGGGTCGGCGTTGGGGAGTGCGGGCCAGACTGGGAAAAGTGCCACTGTGAGGATGATCGCCAGTGCGGCGCGAACGGAGTCTGGGGCGGCGCGCCAGCCTGGGATTGGCAGGAACGCGATCAGGCCTGCTACTCGGGCGAGTACCAGTAGGAATGCGAAAAGTGTGGGGAGAGGGAGTCCGAGGGTCATCTATATTGCCCTTGTGGCGCACGCTGCATGGCTTGGCTGTCTTTTCGTTGGTTAAACCCACAGCGGCACGAATGCCGCTGCTGCACGCTGAAGCGTGCGCCACGTGGCATGCAGTTGGGCGGGACAATGACCATCAGCGTCACTGCTAGTGCGCGAATTTTCCCAGGTCTCCGAAGAGCGTGGATGTGTACGCGATGAGGCGCATCCACATCCACGGCATGGCTAGTAACAGGGCTCCCAGAAAGACAGCCAGCCTGGGGACTGTGCTGAACGTCGTGTCCTGAATGGAGGTGACGATCTGCGCAAGGCTCAACACGATCCCCGCGACGAAGCCCACCAGCAATGCCGGCACGCTCAGCCAGAATGTCGTGATCATTGCGTTTCTTAATAAGTCGACTACTTGGCCGTTGTTCAACGCGCCCTCCTAATAAAAACTGCGAACCAGTGATCCGACTACTAAGTTCCATCCGTCCACCAGCACGAACAGCAGAATTTTGAATGGCGCCGAAACCATGACGGGAGGCAATTGCACCATTCCAACGGAAAGCGTGACTGAGGAGACTACAAGGTCGATCACTAAGAACGGCAAGAACAGCACGGCGCCGATCTGGAACGCCGTTTTCAATTCGCTTAGGACGTAGGCTGGGGCGAGCGCGCTCAGCGGAACGTCCTCCGGACGCGAAGGCAAAGGCGCTCGCGCTAGTTCCACAAACAGCCGGATGTCTTTTTCGCGGGCGAAACGCAGTAAAAATGTTTTTACCGGGCCCGCGGCGCGATCCCATGCTTCGCCGCTCGATATCTGTCCTGCTTCTAGCGGCTGCCAGCTTTTTTGGTACACCTGTTCGGCCACCGGACCAGCCACCGAGAGCGTGAGCATGAGCGCGAGTCCTACGAGGACTTGATTCGACGGCGCGGTCTGCGTTCCTAATGCCTGGCGGAGAAAATGCAAGACCACGATAATCCGCAGGAACGGCGTGAGAGACATCAGAATCGCCGGCAGCAGCGTCAGGATGGTGAGCAGCAGCAGAATCTGCATGGGCACGCCCAGCGACTGCCCGCTCTTGTTCTCCACCAGCGTCACGCCGAGTAGCGAATCGCCGGGCGCGGCGCGGAGAGGCATTGCTAGGAACGCTACGGCCAGGAGAATTGTTCGAAGGAGCTTCATGCCGAAGCTCCTTTTCTGTTGTCGGGCGATTCCGCCAACACTGAACTTCCTCCGGGATGTGTAGCGATCACCAGCGTGCGCGTGCCGAATCGCACGAGGTGCAGGGAATGCTGCGGGGTTAACGTTACGCGTTCCAGTTTCTGCAGGTCTTTCTCTGGAGCCTTGGACGTTGGCCATACTCCGCGGGCGCGGTCGATTGCCGAGACGAAGCCACCGCGGCGCGCCAGCTTGAGCATCGCGAATAACAATCCCAGCACCGCCGCGACTGCGGCTACGTCACGCGCCAGCTCCATCAGACTTCCTCCACGAAATCGGTGATGCGGACGCCGAGGTTTTCTTCGATGATCACGATTTCCGCGGAGCCGATTACGGTATCGCCGGCTCGTACGTCGATGTTTTCGCCGGCCGAGCGCGCGAGCTTGATGATTGAGCCTTCCGCAAGCGCCAGAATGTCTCGAACCGGCATGGCTTTGCGGCCTAGTTCCACTTCGAGATCGATGGGCACGTCGGCCAGATGCTTTACTTCCTCGAGCGCCGTCATCCACTACCGTTTCAAATTGATGGTGTCCTGGCTGAGCTCATCCACCGTGGTGACCATGCGGGCATTCGCCTGGTAGCCGCGCTGGAAAATGATCAGATTCGTGAACTCGCGCGCGATATCGACGGTGGATGCTTCGACCGATCCACCCAAAACATTTCCGCGTCCGCCTGTGCCCGGCAGTCCGATGGCCGGCAAAGCCGAGCGTGCGCTGAGCTGGAAGGTGCTGTCGCCCGTCGCCAAAAGCGATTCCGGATTCCGCACCGTGGCCATTGCGACCTGTCCCACGACCACCTGCTGTCCGTTCGAATATTGCGCCAGGATTTGTCCGCCATCGCCGAGTCCCACGCGCACCAGGTTGGCCGCGGGCGATCCGTTTTGAGCCAGCGCCGAACTGGCCGAAGGCTGGGCGAACTGCGTAATGCGAGGCACCGTTCCGTTGTAAATATCCCACTCGATCGGCAAGGGCGCCGCACCGTCCGAGAGGCCGGTGACGTTCAGCACGGGCGGCGTCGCAGTTGCCGCCGGACTGGTGAGCACGCCTTGGGGGCTGAACGAGAGCGTTCCGGTAATCGGCGTGACGGGCGCGGTGGTGTCCGAGGCGGGGAAGCTCACAGAATATCCCCACGTGTTTGCCGCAGTCTTGGTGAACGTCAGCGTCACATTGTGGGAGTTGCCGAGCGCGTCGATCGCCTCCACCGATGTCGAAAACTGGTCGCCGTTTGCAGCCGAGGAATCCAGGTTCAGGTCCACGGAAATATTCGTGGTCGCGATGGGAGCCTTTAGCGCTCCGACTGGCACGGTGATGCCGCCGATGGGCGTGTTGGTATCGAGCACGCCATTCACACTGCTCCAGCCTTGGAGCTTTTCGCCGGTAGCCATGGTGAGGTTGCCGGCTGTGTCCACTTCGAAGTTTCCGCCGCGCGTGTAGAGCGTTTGGTTGGCGCTTCCCTTCACGATGAAGAATCCGTCACCTTGAATCGCGGCGTCGAGGGGACCGCCGGTGTTTTGAATGGCGCCCTGCGAAAACTGGCGCAGGGTTGTTGGCGTGCCGACACCGAAGCCAACCTGGGTTTCGCCCAAACCGGCGCCGAGCGATTGCGTCACCAGGTCGTGAAACGATACGGTGCTCGCCTTGAATCCGGGCGTGTTGAGGTTCGCCAGATTGTTGCCGACAACATCAATGGCGGTGGAATGCGCTGCGAGTGCGGAAAGAGCGGTCGAAAATGAGGTGATCATTGGAGTCTCCTAAGAAGTCTGGGTTGTGGTGCTGGATGAAGAATTGGTGGATGAAGGACTGGTGGTTGCGGCCGTGCTGAGCGTCGTTTTAATCGAGTCCAGATCGGTTCGCATTTGAATGCTTTGTTCCAGGTCGGAGAATTGCGCGAGTTGGGCGACAAATTGGGTTCCATCCTGCGGGTTGAGGGGATCCTGGTTTTGCAATTGCGCCACCAGCAGCTTGAGAAAAGTCGCTTCGTTGGCGAGCCCGTCGGTTGCGGAACCAACCTGCGCTGCTGTGTTCTGCGTCGATGATGTGCCGGTAACAGGTGAGGTGCTCATGCGGCGTTCTCCAATTCCGCGCTGTTGTGGGTCGCGCGGCGGCCTTTGTTGCGGTGCTGCTGTTGTTGTCCTCTCCGCTGCGAATCGCGTGAGGAATAGGAATTCGAAAATGCGTTGCCGGAGAATGCGGACTCCGCCGCGGCGGGCGAGCCCCAGCGCTGCTGCTCAGGCGTGGCGCTGAATCCGGCGTGTTCCAGATTTCGGACGAGAGTGCTCAGGTCTTGGCGAAGCGATGTTTGCAGCGGAGCGTCCGCGGTACGGACGGCCACACGAACTTCGCCTTGGCGCTCGGTCATACGAAGGTCGACCGGCGCCGCGTCGGGATGCTCCAGGCGAATTGCGATCTCTTGAGCTGCGGCGAACGTTGGTTTCGATGCAGGCTCGGGGTGCGGCAACGAAGGCTGCGGCGTAGGAGCGGCGTTCGGCGTCTCATGCGAATTGTCCGGGTTGGAGGAAGGCGCTGGGCTCACCATGGTGGGAAGCGTGTCGGTGCGCGTGGCAGAAAGGTCCAGTTGTTTCGGCTGCAAGAAGCGCTGCGCCGCGGCGGACTGAGACAAGGATTGAGATTCCGATTCGGAGATGGATCGGGTGGCTGCTCGGAGTTGCTCAGAGGACTCTTCAGACGATGGGGATTTTTTTTCGCCTGCGTTCTGCGGATTATCAAGACGCGGCTGGCGATTAGGGTCGGCGGCATCCTGAGCGGTAGTTCCCCGGGTTTCTGCCGGCGATGACGTCGAGGCCAATTGCTCCGGCGTTCGCGAATCCGAAGGCTGAATTTGCGCGCCAGTTTGCTCTGGCTTGGGTTCGGTAACGTTCGCTTGACGAAGGAGCGATCCATTCGAAGGAGCTTCGTCGATCTTCTCCGTGGCCGCTCCGCTTGTTGCAAGGCCGAGTTCCTTCAATCGAAGCGCGAATGCTACCGGCGCAGAGGGCGCCACGACCTGGCGGGCCGGAATTCTGTCCGCAATCGTGGCTGGTCCTGCCGATGCGGCGGAAGCGGAACCTTGTGGCGCCTGGTTGCCCGCGGGTAGAAGAGGTGTGGCAGATGCAGTTCCAGGCTGAGTTTGCTTTTGCTCCGATGCGGCTGGAGTAGGGACGATTGACGGCAGGATGCCTTGCGGCAACCCAAACATTCCCGGCAAGAGGAGCGACAACGTGCCGGCTGGGGGTGCAGTGTTTTTTGTTGCTGCCGGCTTCGGCTCGGAGTTCGGTGCGCCGGCGGGTTCTACTGCCTCGCTTTTCTTTGCTTGATCGGGCGTGCTGCCGGCGGTGGCTGACGCGTGCATCTCGGGCGATTCCGCTGAAATTTGCGGGAGAGGGATCGTCAATGCGAGCGCGGGAGTTAATCCGTAAGAAATAGCCTGCGGGTTAGGAGTGCCTTGGCGAACAGGCGCGTGCTTGCTGACGGACGCGGTCTTATTGTCTGGAGCGTCGGTGCTGAGGGGCGCGGCTTTGCTGTCGAGAGCATTACTGTCCAGATCATTGCCGTCGAGAATTTCGCTCGCCTGGCTCTGATCCGCAGGAGCATTTGTTGAAGCGAACGAGCCCAGGAACAAGGCGATCAGGTCGGTGAATCCACTTTTTTGCGGGGCTCCGTGCGTTCCCGTTGTGGATGGGAAGACGCCCTTCCCGCTCGGCAAACCTCCCACGATTGGATTCGCCGACGCCGCGATGCCCGAAAGATTCACGGACCCAAGCTGTGCAGGTTCGGGTCCAAAGCGGGACGAAGGGCGCGCGGTGCGTTGTTTACAAGTACATCCGCTGCGAATGGGCTCGCGGATTCGTCAACAAGTTGTCGCACTCACCCCACATGGCAGAGTTTCGCCACGGAGCGCGTCGTGTCCCATTTGCCTTATCGTCCGATTCTTCAATCTTTTCGTGAACGGCGCATAGATTGCCTTCTCCAGTCTCGAAATCATGGATCCACTCCTCATCTCCGCAGCGAGCGGCATGAAGGCGCGCGCGGAATCGCTGGACATGCTGGCGAACAATTTGGCGAATACAGGAACGTCCGGATTCAAAGCCGACCGCGAGTTCTACGGCCTGTTCGAGGAAGCGTTGCCGGAGATCAAGAACCAGTGGACGGATTTCGCACAGGGTGTGCTGACGCCCACCGGAAATCCGATGGACCTGGCGCTCTCCGGTTCAGGATTTATCCCGCTGAATACTCCCACCGGTGTGGTGTACACGCGCGGCGGAACGTTCAGTCTTTCGAAATCGAACCAGTTGCAGACCGCCGAAGGATTTACTTTGCGCAATGTGCGGGATCAGTTCAAGCCGATTACGGTGAATCCGTCCGTGCCGGTGGAAATCGACAAAACCGGAATCGTTCGACAGAACGGACAGGAGATCGCGCAGATACAGATTGCCGGGATCGATTCTCCGGCATCGGTGCTGCGCAAGCTGGGCAACAGCTATTTCGCGCAGTTAGATCCGTCGGCGCAGCCGGCAGGCGCATCCAAACCGGACTTGATGCAGGGGACGCTCGAACAATCTAACGTTCCAGTGGCGGACGCGGCCGTGCGGCTGGTCAGCATCATGCGCCAGTTCGAAATGCTGCAGAAGGCTATGACGGTGGGTACGGAAATGAATCGTCAGGCGACGGAAGAAGTCGCTCGAGTGAGTTAGGAGAACACCCCGTGCGAACGGGAAGGAGATAAGAGTGATTAGAGCTTTGTACAGCGCGGGCAGCGGATTGAACGCCCAGCAGATGAGCATCGACAACATCGCGCACAACCTGGCGAACGCGAACACCGCGGGATTCAAATCGCGCCGCACGCAGTTTCAGGATTTGCTCTATCAAAGCTTCCTGCAACCGGGCGCGGCGGCGGGTTCGCAAACCATCGTGCCTAGCGGATTGCAGTTGGGGTTGGGCGCGCGGCCTTCGGCGAACTCCATCATTTTTTCTCAGGGAAATTTTCAGCAGACCGACAATCCCTTCGACGTGGTGATCCAGGGCAAGGGATTTTTTCAAATTCGCCGGCCTACGGGCGAAATTGCTTACTCGCGCGCGGGTAATTTTCAGCTTGACCGCGATGGCAATATCGTCACCGGCAACGGCGATCCGCTGGAGCCGCAAATCACGATTCCGCAGCAGGCGCAAAACGTGGCGATCGCTAGCGACGGAACCGTGAGCTACACGCAGCCCGGCCAGACGGCGTCGCAGGTGGCGGGGCAGATTCAGCTCGCGAATTTCACCAATCCTGGGGGATTGAACAGCATTGGCAATGGGCTGTTTTTGTCGACCGATGCATCGGGCGATCCGACGGTGGGGAATCCAGGCGGACAGGAAGGGTTGGGCACTCTGCAGCAGGGCTACGTCGAAGCTTCCAACGTGAGCGTGGTGGAGGAGTTCATCAACATGATCACCAGCCAGCGTGCTTATGAGGCCAACACGAAGGTCGTCAAGGCTGCCGACGACATGTACTCGCAGGTGAACAACCTTACGCGATGAGACGTCCTGCCGTCATTTTGTTTTTACTCTCGCCGATGTTGTTCGCGTGCGAGCAGATTACCGGAGCGCGAATTCTGGGGGCGGATCTGGCTCGCGCGAGCGCCGTGTTTTCGGAGTTGCCCGCGGATCTGGATCTTGGTCCCGCGCCGCTCACTGCATCCTCGCGAACACTCTTGCCCGCGCAACTGGAACGGCTGGCCGAGCGCAACAACATTACTTTGGTCGCGCCTCCAGAGGAAATTTGTTTCGAACGAACCGGGCGGTTGCTGACGGCCGACGATTTGCTTCCGGTTATGCGCGAGGCATTTCCGGTGGCCGCCGAGATCGAGATTCTGGAGTTCCAGCATGTTAAGGTTCCGGAGGGCCGCATCGAGTTCGCTCGATCCGGTCTCTCCCCCTCCGGTATGTGGCGCGGGCGAGTTGTGGATAGCTCCGGACATAGCGTGCCGATTTGGGCGCGCGTGAAGCTGACCGATCCGGAGACGGGCACACCGGTGCCGTTGACGCCGCCACACGAGGTGGAACGCGGGGATGCCGTGCGAGTCGAGGTGTCTTCCGGAGGAGTGCTACTGGCGTTCGACGGCGCGGCGGAGACCGCGGGGCGCGCGGGCGATTTCATTCTGGTGAAAAATCCTACGACCGGGCGCCGGTTTCGCGCGCGTGTGGAATCCAAAGGAAAGGTAACGCTCTCCCGATGAAAAGTTTTGCTGCACTTTTTCCTGCACTTTTGTTGACTCTGGTCCCGTTCACGCTAGAAGCGCAGCTTGGTTCGTCTCCTGGATCGGTGTTTTCTCCTTCAGGCCGCCTGGCCGATGCTACGCGCGATTTGCGCGCGGCTGAACCGGGCGACCTTGTAACCGTGATCGTTTCCGATTCTGCATCGGCGCTTTCGAAAGGGGTCACGAATACTTCTCGGAAATCTTCGGCCAAGAACGGAATCACCGCGCTGGCCGGATCCCTTCCGGCGACTAGTCCTCTCGCGAACCTGTTGAACGTGAACAATGCGCAGGCTCTGGACGCGCAAGGGCAGACCTCGCGCAACATGACGCTGTCCACTACGATTTCTGCGCGAGTGGTGGAGGCAACCGCGAACGGAACGCTGGTGCTTTCCGGAACGAAAGACATTATGGTCAATTCCGAACACCAGACCATTACAATTTCCGGAGCGATTCGTGCGTCGGATCTGACCACCGCGAACACGGTGCGCTCGGATCAGGTGGCGGATCTCACGGTGAAGGTGAACGGCAAGGGAGTGGTCGGCGACGCGATCAAGCGTCCGTTTATTTTGTATCGTCTGCTGCTCGGGTTGCTGCCTTTCTGATATGAAACGTCTGCTCGCGTTGCTGATTCTGGCCGTAGATCTGAGCGCATCCACGCGGTTGAAGGAAGTCGCTTCGCTTGAGGGCGTGCGCGATAACCAACTGATGGGTTACGGGCTAATTGTTGGGCTTAATGGCACCGGCGATAAGCGGCAAACTGTTTTTTCGGCGCAGGCGCTTACCAACATTCTTCAGCGGATGGGAGTGACTGTTGCGCCTGCGGCGATTCTGGTTCGAAACATGGCGGCGGTGATGGTAACGGCGACGCTTCCGCCTTTTGCGCAGCCCGGAACTCGCATCGATATCACGGCGGCGGCAATCGGCGATGCGACCAACTTGCAAGGCGGGCTTCTGCTGCTCACCCCTCTTAAAGGCGCGAATGGAGAGGTCTACGCGGCGGCTCAGGGCCCTGTGCTCACCGGCGGATTCGTCGCGGGGCGCGGAGGAAACACGCAGACATTGAACCATCCCACGGTGGGGCGCGTTCCTGGCGGGGCGATCGTGGAACGTGCGCCGCCTTCGATTACTCCGGATTCCAAGATCAAGCTTCAGCTTCACCAGGCCGATTTCACTACCGCTGCGCGAGTCGCTGAAGTTCTCAACAAGAAATACGGCAGTGACGGGAAGATTGTGGCTCGTGCGGAGAGTTCGGCGCTGGTTGCGGTCGATGTTCCGCCGGCTTATTCGGCGCGGGCGGTGGAGTTCGTCGCTGAAATTGAGAATCTTCCGATCGACGCGGATCGCGCTTCGAAGATTGTGATTAACGAGCGGACGGGCACTATTGTTCTGGGCAAAGAAGTTCGCATTTCGCCGGTCGCGATTCTGCACGGTGCGTTGAGCGTGGAGGTACGAACGCAGTTGAACGTCACTCAACCGGCTCCGCTTGCGCAGGGACAGACCGCTGTGACGCCGCAAACTAATGTGGCCGCGAGTGAAGAGAAGGCTCGGAATATCGTGCTTGAGAAGGGTGCGACTGTGGACGAACTGGTGCGCGCGCTGCAAGCGATCGGATCTACGGCGCGCGATATTATCGCGATTCTGCAAAGTATGCGCAGTGCGGGGGCCTTGGATGCGGAGATTGAAGTTATTTAGTCGTGGCGCACGCTTCAGCGTGCAGCGTCGCCATTCGTGGCGACGTGTTTTTAGGGGCTCGCGGCAAAACCCACAGCGGCACGAATGCCGCTGCTGCACGCTGAAGCGTGCGCCACATTGCATCCTGGAGGTGAGTTACTGAACGTCGAACTTTCGTCGCTGGCGATTCCTTCCGCAGCAGACACGCCCGAACCGCCCAAGCCGAAAAATGCGGCTGAGGCTGCGAAACAGTTTGAAAGTTTGTTGATTGCGCAACTTTTGCGTGCTGCGCACGCTAGCTCCAGTTCATTAGACGGCGAAGATGACGCGGCGGGCGAGACCATGACCGACGTCGCGGTTCAACATTTTTCGCAATTGCTGGCAGAGAACGGCGGCTTGGGTCTGGCGCGGATGATCGAGAAGGGCCTGAACAAGTAACGTCGCGGAGCTACCACTCGGACGCGTGGCGAATCGCGCTTGCCAAGCGCTTGCTTACCACCGCTTCCATTCCGTTGGACATTTTCAGCAGCCATCGCTTGCTCGAGAGCGGCGAAATTTTGCGGATGTGATCGGTGTTGATGATCGTGCTGCGCCGGATTCTGCGGAAGCGCGCCGGGTCGAGTTTCGGCTCCAGAGCTTTGAGCGGAAGATCGCTCAAGTAACGCTGTGTTCCGGTGACGACGTGCACCAGTGCGCCCTCCGCGTAGAACGCGACAATCTCAGCGGGATCGAGTGGATATAGATCTTGCCCCTTGCGCGCGACGATTTTGCGCATCGCGTCCGAGGCGGCAGGGACGGCGCGGCCCGCTTTTTCCCGCGCTCGCTCCACGGCCTTCAAGAGGCGTTCTTTGCGGACAGGTTTCAGCAGATAATCCACCGCGCCTACGTCGAATGCCTCCAAGGCATGGTTTTCATAGGCCGTGACAAACACGATCATCGGCATACGCTTGCCTTGTAGCGCCTTCACCACGGAGAGGCCGTCGAGCTCCGGCATTTGCAAATCGAGCAAAACCAAGTCGGGACTCAGCTCGAAAATTTGCTGCATGGTTTCCGCGCCCGTTGCGGCTTCGCCTACTACATCTAAACCGGGGATTGAACTGGCGTGCTCGCGAAGGACCTCGCGCGCTACAGGTTCGTCGTCGGCGATGAGGACCCTCATGCTCGCACCGCCGCTTCCGCTGTTCTTGCCGCCGGAACGGTGAACGATACTGTGCTGCCTTCGGCGCTGGAGTCGATATTCAATCGCGCTTCGCCGCCGTAGGAAAGCTCCAGGCGGCGAGCGACGTTTTCAAGGCCGACGCCAGATCCGTTGGCGGATTTGTTGAAGCCCGATCCGGTGTCGCTCACTTGAATCGTAAGCGCGAGATCTTCCTGAATGCGCGCTTCCACGCGAACCGTACCGCCCGATGCTTTCGCCGCCACGCCGTGTTTCACCGCGTTTTCTACAAGAGGCTGGATAGAGAGGATCGGAATCAACACCGGAGCGGCGCCGGCTTCGACATCGAATTCCACGTGAAGCTTTTCGCCCAACCGAAGCCGCTCGACTTCGAGATACGCGCGCACGATGCGCATTTCTTCTTCGAGCGGCACCATCGCTTTGCGAGTCTCCAGAAAATATCGGAAGATGTCGGCAAGGTTGAGTACCGTATCGCGCGCGCCGCGTGCTTCGCGTGGAATGATTCCGTACAGCGCGTTTAAGGCGTTGAACAAAAAATGCGGGTGAATTTGCGATTGCAGTGCGCGCAATTCGGCTTGCGAGACGAGCCGGCGCATCTCGGATTCGCGAAACTGCTCGACCTGACCTTCGATCACCGCCACGGCTTCGTGTAGAGCCTGCAAGTCTTCGCTCAAATAGCGCCTGCCGCCGCGCCGTCGGCCGAGCACCAGAAACTGTTGCCCACCGGACGGCAGACGCAACGGAATCGCGGCTTCCATTCCGTGCTGGTGATGCGCGGGGGCTTGCGGCGCGATGTTGGCTTCGGCATCCATGAATCGGCCGATTTCGAGGGCGGCGGATTGGATGTAGCGCGCCTCGTCGGCCACGGGCCGTTTCAAGGACCGCAGAAGTTCGCCGCTGGCGCTTCGCCGGAACACAACCAGCGTAAGCAAATGCTGCACTTCGGTTCGCAGAACCGCGAACAAAATCAGCAGAAGGCACGCGCCCGCCAGCAGGAACGCCTGATGCAGAGGAGTATCGGGCGCTGGAACAAGCCCGAACCTCCATGCGGAGGCTACGCCGGATACGAGAAATGCAGCCAAGAGAACGTTGGCGAGGAAGCGGAGGAATGCATCGAGTAGAACGAATCGATAATCCTGGAGAAGAACCAGCAGCGCCAGGGGAATCGCCGCATGATGAAAGGCGAGTTCCTGCGACCAGATCTGCTGTGCGTGCGCATTGCCCAGGTGGACGAACGACATCGCTAACAGGAACAGGGACATGGTTCCGATCAGCCGGGGAATTCCAGAGTAACGGAAGGCGGCGGCAAACGTGAGCGCTCCGAAGCCGATGGTGATCAGGGCCAGGCTAAACCGGTGCAGCGAAGAATCCTCGGTGAATAGTTCCGCCACATGCAGCGCGACACTGACGGCGCTCAGCGTGTATCCGGCGCGAACCAGAATCGAATTGCGGCCCGCGAGGCAAAGGTCGAAGAGGACCGCCGGAAGTAGGCTCAGCACGGAGAAACTCACGGCGACGGTGATATTGGCGAAGAGGCCCGCCGATTCGCCCATGGCCAGAACGGCAAGCGAGCCCAGATTCCAGAGAAACGCGAGCAGCGCGGCGATGAGCGGCTTGCCCCGGTTTTGCAGTAAGCTGCGCCGGTCCTGGAGCAATAAGGCGGTGAAGATTCCGAAAATGAGAACGCCGGCCGAATGCCCCAACGCATTCACCAGCAGCGACGCGTTCACGCCTTAATTCTATCTGCTGCCTGCGCCGGTCAAATGCCGGCCCACCAGGAGTAGCCGATTTCAGGCGAATAAGAGCCGAGGCCTTTGCCGTAAGGCTTCAACGTGTCCGCCACTTCAATCGACGTGAGATATTTCACGCTCTTGTAGCCCAGCTGCCGGGGCACGCGAACGCGCAGCGGTGCGCCGTGGCCTTCCGAGAGATCGGCGCCGTTCATTTCGTAAGCCAGCAGCGTTTGAGGATGCAGGGCGTCGGCCATGTCAAGGCTTTCCCAGGATTCATCGAAAGGAAAAAACAAAACGTAGCGGGCTTCGTGGCGGATTCCGGCGGCTTCGAGGAAATCGCTCAGGCGGACTCCGGTCCACTCCGCGATGTAGGACCAGCCTTCCTCGCACGCGAGCATCGTGGTTTGCGATTGGCGGGGCATCTGCTTCAAATCCTCCAGCGAGAAGCTGCCGGGACGATCCACCAAGCCCATCAAGTCGAGACGCCAATCGGAAAATTGGGCGTTTTTCATCCGCAGATATTCCGTGTCGCGTGGGGGGCCGCCATTCACCGGCGCAACTTTGGAAATGCGCGATCGATCGAACTCGCGGGCTTTGGAATGCCCGGATTCAATCAAACGTTGAGAGGCGTAGGTCAGGGTTTCGCCGATGCCGAACAATCCGGAGTGATCTGGCGGAATCAGTCCATAGGCATCGGCAAGCTTGCCCGCAGCCGTGAGTCCCGCCGCAGCACCAACCCCACGCAAGCCTGCGCGAAGCCAGCGTCGTCGATTCATGAAGCCCTCGCGACGATCATTTCCATCAGCCGCTTCCTTCCCGCTCGGATCACCATGATGACATGAATGATCAGAAACGCCAGCAGCAAAACCGCCGCCCCGAAGTGGAGCGTTCGCGCGGATTGCTGCCCGCCTAGAACATCAACTAAGAACGGATATACTGAGGCCATCGCCGGGGACATTGCCAAACCTGTCCAGATGATCGCGGGAGTGAGCCCGAAGATCACCACCAAATAGGTTCGACGCTGGGGCACTTCGTACGGCGCCATCCCGAGTGTGAAATGTCTGCGCCGCAGGCCGGAAAACACGTAAACGAGTCCCGTCAGCACCAGCACCCACGCGGAGAGGAAATGAAGAGACCGGCCCCAGCCCGTCTGGCCGGTGATGACGAACGGCAGCGGCAGATCCAGCAGCGAATCGGCCCCGAGGCCACCCGTTTCACCCCAGTACAGCCTTGGGTGTGCGATAAGGATCGCAGCTCCGCTCACCGCCAGGGCGCAGATGGCGAGGAACGTGGTCCAATGGGAGATTCGCACTCCTAAGCTATGCCGGGCGTCACTAGCCAGTTGCTCCATTCTGCTTTGTTACTAACAGCTTAACTGAAGCTTGACGCTTTCGGTCCGAGTTGTTATCCTTAATTGAGACTGAAATAGTCCCACATGCAACAGGAATGCTAAAGCTCACCAAAAAAGCGGACTACGGACTGATCGCGCTGCGGCACCTGGCCGCAAAAAGCGCCGCGCGGGCATCGGCAAAAGACATCGCCGATGCGTATCGGATTCCTCTGCCTCTGCTCTCCAAAGTTTTGCAAAAGCTGGTGCGAACGGGGATGCTGGTGTCTGAGCAAGGAGTCCACGGAGGCTACCGACTGGCGCGCGATGCAAGTGAAATTACTACGCTCGAAGTGATCCGCGCGATCGATGGGCCGATCATTCTCACGCACTGCTTCACCGAACACGCGGAACCGAAGGAATGCGGCCAAAGCACGTTATGCCCAGTGCGCGAGCCTCTGCGTAAGGTTCATGAAGGAATTTTGCGGCTGCTATCGGGAATCACGATTTCGGATCTTACGAATGATGAGTTGCCGGGAATCGCAAACCTCGTCGCGAGCATCCAACCAACATCCGGGAGCCGCGCGCATTTAGGAACGGGGCACTTGGCAGGAAACGAATCGCAATGAAACTCCCCATCTACATGGATAACCATGCCACCACGCCGGTTGATCCGCGCGTGTTTGAGGCAATGCGTCCGTACTTCGTCGAGGTGTTCGGCAATGCGGCAAGCCGCAATCACAGCTTTGGCTGGCAGGCCGAGGAAGCTGTCGAAAAAGCGCGTAAGCAGATCGCGGATTTGATCGGTGCGAACGCCAAGGAAATCGTCATTACCAGCGGTGCGACTGAATCGAACAACCTGGCGATTAAAGGCGTCGCACAGATGTATGCCGAGAAGGGCAACCACATCATCACGGCAGCTACCGAACATAAGGCCGTGCTCGACACCTGCAAGCATCTTGAAAAAGAAGGCTGCAAGGTTACCTATCTTGCGGTGCAGCAAAACGGCTTGGTGGATCTGGATCAGCTTCGCAACGCGATCACCGATAAAACGATTCTGATTTCGATCATGTACGCAAATAACGAAATCGGCGTGGTGCAGCCGGTTGCGGAGATCGGCAAGATTGCGAAAGAGCGTGGCGTGCTGTTCCATAGCGACGCGGTGCAGGCTGCCGGAAAAATTCCGGTGGATGTGATTCGCGACAACATCGACATTCTTTCTATCAGCGGGCATAAGCTTTACGGTCCGAAGGGCGTGGGTGCGCTGTACGTGCGCCGCCGCAACCCGCGCGTGCAACTTACCGCCCAGATCGACGGCGGAGGACACGAGCGCGGCATGCGCTCTGGCACGCTGAACGTGCCTGGGATCGTCGGACTCGGCGCGGCGTGCGAAATCGCGAAAAAAGAACTGGCGGAAGAAGCGAAGCGGATGGCCTACCTTCGCGACAAGCTCAAGGATCGGCTGCTGGCTTCGCTCGACGAGTGTTACATCAACGGCACCATGGAGCACCGGCTGCCGAACAATCTGAACATCAGCTTCGCGTATGTGGAAGGCGAGTCGCTGCTGATGGGTATCAACGACGTCGCGGTTTCGAGCGGATCCGCTTGCACATCGGCGACGCTCGAACCCAGCTACGTGCTGAAAGCTTTGGGCGCCGGAGACGATCTGGCACACTCCTCGATCCGTTTCGGCCTCGGCCGGTTCAATACGGAAGAGGAAGTGGATTACGTGGCTGCGAAGGTGATCGACGTGGTGAAGAAGCTGCGCGAGCTTTCGCCTCTGTATGAAATGCACAAGGAAGGAATCGATCTGAGCAAAGTCCAATGGACCGCTCATTAAGGGTGAACCATGTATTCAGACAAAGTTATCGATCATTACAACAATCCCCGGAACGTCGGTTCGATGGATAAGAACGATCCCAACGTCGGCACGGGAATGGTGGGCGCGCCGGAGTGCGGCGATGTGATGAAGCTTCAAGTAAAGGTCAATCCCGAGACCGGCGTGATTGAAGATGCTCGCTTCAAAACCTTCGGCTGCGGTAGCGCGATTGCGAGTTCTTCGCTTGCGACGGAATGGCTGCGCGGCAAGACTGTCGCCGAGGCGCTCGAGATCAAGAATACGGACATCGTCAATGAGCTGAGCCTGCCTCCGGTGAAGATCCACTGCTCGGTGCTTGCTGAAGATGCGATCAAGGCCGCTATCGGCGATTACAAGAAGAAAGCCGAATCGCTGAAGAGCGCTACCGTTCAGGTTTAGTCGAATGGTTGCAGAAGCCGCAGTAACGGTCACTCCCAAGGCGGTGCAGAAAATCCGCGAAGCCTTCAAGCGCGAAGGCGTGACGGGCGGATTGCGCCTGGGCGTGCTGGGAGGCGGATGCTCCGGCTTGAGCTATCAGTTCAAGTTCGATCCGAAGCCGCGTGCCACGGACACGGTTTTGAATTTCGACGACGTCAGCGTATTTATCGATCCGAAGAGCCTGAAGTTTCTCAGCGGAATGACTCTGGATTGGAAAGACTCGCTGATTCACTCGGGGTTTGTGTTCGAGAATCCGCACGCCAAGAAAAGCTGCGGTTGCGGCACTTCGTTCTCCGCCTAATCTCACACAGGCTGAAGCCTGTGCCACCCATGAAATATTACGAAGCCCTGGAACTCGAACCCAAGCTGGCGCTTGACGCCAATGATCTCCAGCAGCGCTTCTATAAACTGAGCCGGCAGTGGCACCCCGACCGTTTTTCCCGCGCGGATGCGCGCGAGCAGCAGACGGCTCTGGATCAAACCGCGTTACTGAACGATTCGTTTCGGACGCTTCGCGATCCCGTTTCGCGCGCGGAGTATTTTTGCCGCGAAAGGGGACTTGAACCTTCCAAGAATCCTCCGCCGGAACTGTTGGAGGAAGTATTTGAGCTAAACGTCGCCTTGGAGGAATTGCGTGGCGGCGAGGAAGCGGTGCGCCCCGAACTGGCGAGCGCCGAAGAGAAGTTTCGAACCATGCTCACCGGAGTAGACAGCGCGCTTGAAGGCTTGTTTTACAGCTTCGATGCATCTCAGGATGCGGAAATCCTGAAAGAGATCCGATCCGCGCTCGACCGCCGCCGCTACATTGCGAACCTCGTGCGCGACGTCGAAAAAGAACTTCATGTCCACGTTTCAAATTGACTTTAGCGGTGCGGGCAGGCCCGAATCGCGAATTGTAGGGATCGATCTGGGCACCACCAACAGCCTGGTCGCTGTGATGGATCTCACCGGGCCGCGCCTACTTTCGGGAATTGTGCCGAGCGTGGTTGCGGTGGCTGATTCCGGCGAGATCATCGCAGGCGAAGAAGCCCGGCAGATGTTGGTGACTCATCCCGATCGCACCGTGTATTCGGTGAAGCGGCTGATGGGTCGCGGTCTTGCCGACGTTCAAGAAGAGTTGAAGCTTTTCCCGTTCCACATCGCTGCAGAGAGCGAGAACGTGCTGCAACTGCGGCTCGGTCCCAAGACGATGACTCCGCCGGAGGTTTCGGCACATGTGCTGCGGAAGCTGAAACATGAAGCTGAAGTGCAATTGCACACTCCTGTGACGCAGGCTGTCATCACCGTGCCTGCGTATTTCAACGACGCGCAGAGGCAGGCGACCAAAGACGCCGGACGAATCGCGGGACTTGATGTGCTGCGGTTGGTGAATGAACCCACGGCTGCGGCGCTGGCGTATGGACTCGATAAGCGTAACGAAGGCGTGGTCGCCGTCTATGATTTTGGCGGCGGGACTTTCGACATTTCGATTTTGCGGCTGCACGAAGGAATTTTTGAAGTACTCGCCACCAACGGCGATACGCACCTGGGCGGCGATGACATCGACAATCTGCTGCTTCGCATCGCGCTCGAAGACATTCAGTCGGAATGGGGCGAGGATCTTTCGACGCACGCCGACGCGGTGCAACTGCTGCGCCGCGCGGTGATCCAAGCGAAAGAAGAGTTGTCCTTCGTTCCGCAGGCAATCATTGATCTCGAATATCGCGGCAAGCGCTATCAACGCGAGATCGGGATTGATTTGTTCAATCGCTTGATCGAGCCGATTGTGGAGCGAACGCTCGCGCCCTGCCGCGATTGCCTGAAAGACTCCGGCGTCGCGATCGAGCAGATCGACGAGGTCGTAATGGTCGGCGGTTCCACGCGAATCCCGCTGGTGCGTTCTTCTGTAGAAAAATTGTTTCGCAAGCGGCCGCATACGGAATTGAATCCGGACGAAGTGGTCGCGCTGGGCGCTGCCGTGCAAGCAGGAATTCTTGCGGGCGAAGTGGAAGACAAGCTTCTGCTCGATGTGACACCGCTTTCGCTGGGCATCGAAACCATGGGCGGCCTGGTGTCGAAAATCATTCATCGTAATTCCACGATCCCGGCATCTGCCACCGAACAATTCACCACGGCCGTAGACGGGCAGAAGAACGTTCTCATCCACGTAGTGCAGGGCGAGCGTGAACTGGTGAAGGACTGCCGCTCGCTTGCGCGATTCGATTTGAAGGATATCGCGCCGATGCCGGCCGGACTTGCACGCATTGAGGTGCGATTTCTGATCGACGCCAACGGAATCCTCAACGTCACGGCTCGCGACGCGCGCACTGGACATGAGCAAAGTATCGAGGTAAAGCCCTCTTACGGGCTCACGGACGATCAAGTGGAAGCGATGATTATCGAGTCCTTCGATAAAGCCGAGGAAGATATAAACGAGCGACAGGTTCGCGAGGCTCGCGTGGAAGCGGACCAGATTCTGGCAGCCACGGACAAGGCGCGGCGAGGCAAGTTCTACTACACGCTTCCGTCCGAAGACCAGGCGGAAATCGAGCGCTCCGTGAACGAATTGTTAGTGGTCTACCATGGCAACGATCATCTGTTGATTCGTGAGAAGATCGAAGCGGTGAACATCGCTACGCAGAAACTGGCGGAAACCATCATGAATACGGCTCTGCGGGAGACACTTAAGGGCACCAAGCTCTACTAACATGCCGAAGCTGACTTGGAACGATTTCGATAACATCGCGTTCGCGCTGTACGAAAAATTCCCGGATCTCGATCCTACCAACATCCGGTTCACCGACCTGCACAAATGGATCACGGAGCTCGACGGTTTCGACGACGATCCGCAGAAATCCAACGAAGCGAAGCTGGAAAGAATCCAGATGGCATGGCTCGAAGAATACCAAGACAATCAGTAGCCGGCGTTTTACTGTTCGCGCTGGCATTGGCGTCGCATTCCGCCGAGCCTGCGCTCTCGCCGGAGCAGCAAGCCGTTATCGCGCACATCTCAGCCGATTCTTTGCGCGGTCATCTTTCCTTTCTTGCATCGGATTTGTTGGAGGGGCGCGCCACGCCATCACGCGGGCTCGATTTGGCAGCCGAATATCTTGCCTCGCAGTTCCGCCGCGCTGGGCTTGAACCTGCCGGCGACGACGGATATTTTCAAACCGCGACCGTAACGGCGCGGGAGGCAAATTACGAAGGCTTCCAGTGCACCATCACCGCCGATGGGCGCAATCTCGCATTGGGACAGAGCGAGATTTTTATTCCGTTATCTTCGCCGCTGCGCATTGAAGGTGAACCGCTGGTGGTCGCTGATGCAAACTCAAATTTGACCGCTGCGGACGTCGATGGAAAAATTCTGTTGGTGCTCAACCCGCGCGGTGCCCGGCAGCTTCAGAATGCGAATCCTAAACTTCGGCTGAATACCGCCGCAAGAGTTCGAACGATCCAGATATCGGAGCCGGATTCTCGTCCGGCGGCGGTGCCAACGGGAGTGATCGCGCGTGCGGACCTGGCGAATTTCGTGCGCGGGGCAACCGATCTCAAGATCACGATTCACTCCGAAGCATCGCGCGAACGCACGGCCAAAGTGCGCAACGTCGCCGCGATCCTGCGCGGCTCCGATCCCCAGCTTCGCGACACCTACGTGATGCTCACGGCGCACTACGATCATCTGGGCCTTGCGCCCACGGGCGAGGATCGTATTTTCAACGGAGCCAATGACGACGGTAGCGGCACGACGAGCGTCGTCGAAATCGCGCAGGCTCTGGCGGCGATGCCCGTCCATCCTAAGCGCAGCGTGCTGTTCGTTCTGTTTTTTGGCGAAGAGTCCGGGCTGTGGGGTTCCAGATACTACGGCCGCCATCCGCTGGTTCCTCCCGCCGCGACTGTCGCCGATTTGAATCTGGAACAGGTTGGTCGGACCGACGCCTACGACGGCACCCAAATCAAAACCGCATCTATTACAGGATTTGATTTTTCGGAGCTACCCCAAATCTTAGGACAGGCCGCGGAAGCTGTCGGGGTCCGCGTCTACAAGAACCCGATGGCGAGCGATCCGTTTTTCGATCGCAGCGACAACCAGTCGCTGGCAGATTTAGGAATTCCGGCGCACACGTTGTGCGTTGCTTTCGATTACCCGGATTACCACAAAGTCACAGATAGCTGGGAAAAAATTGACTATAACAATATGGCGACTGTGGATCGAGCCGTAGCGCTGGGCCTACTGCGACTGGCTTCCGATGCTGCGCCTCCGCGGTGGAACGACTCCTACGAGCCTGCTAAGAAGTATGTCGAGGCAGCTCGTAGACTGCATCCCGACTCGCCAAACTAGGATTTGTGCGTCGGGTCAATCCAGCGTGTTTCTGACGACTCTTCGGGACTTGGAATGTCCAGGTTCACAACCACCGGCTCCTGCCCACTTCGCACAATCACCGCCTCGACAACCTCGTCCTTTTTCGCGTTGATCTCCTGATGCGGCACATAGGGCGGAACGTAAATGAAATCGCCGGGACCCGCTTCATCCATGAATTCCAAGTGCTCGCCCCAGCGCATGCGGGCGCGTCCGCGCACGATGTACAGCACGGTTTCCACATCGCCATGATGATGCGCGCCGGTTTTGGCATTCGGCTCGACCACAACCGTGCCCGCCCAAAGCTTGCTTGCGCCCACACGCGCGTGCGTAATCGCCGCAGCGCGCGTCATGCCCTTCGTCTGCGGAGTATTCGGATCCAGATCATCGCCGCGAATAATCCGGACTCCGTGTTGCGACCAATCCTGTGGAAGACCCATTTGATTTACTCCGGAGCGAAAGCGAGCAGGACGTTCCCGGGCATACCGGCGCGCACGCCTGTATAGCCCGATCCGGCGAACAACATTTTTCCAACCACCGCCGGACCGCCTACGCTCATCGATCCGCCGCGAGCGCCTACTCCGTTAGTCGTGGCGAAGGATTGCACCGTGTTGTATTCCCAGATCACGCGGCCCGTTCCGGAATCGAGAGCGCGCAGCACGCCATCCCATCCTCCGGAAAAAATCGCGCCCGGAATCGACGCGAGCGCGCCATCCTGACCCGCGAAGCGCGAAAGCGATGCAGCAGGCGTGAGTTCGGTGAACCACTTCCGTTCGCCATCGCGAATTTGAACCGCGCCGATCCCGCCCGGGCCGAGTCCGAAGTAGGCAGTTTGCGGGTCGGAAGTGCCGCCCCAAATAATCTTGCCGCCGAACTCAGTCGTGTTCTTCACCAGCGCAGTGCGCCACATCACCGCGCCTTTCTTATCCGGATCGTGCGCCCAAACATTGCCGCTCTTCTGGCCCGCCACAAGAATCGTGCGCCCATCGGGCATGGCCACCAACATCGGAGGCGAGCCGTAGTCCTGATCGGGACCGTCGTTCTTCGGACAAGGCTCTGGCTTCGTCGGCTGCATACACACCGCGACCCAAACGTCATTCGCCGTGTCTTGGACGGACCAGAGCATCTTGCCGGAGTCGAGATCGAATGCAACGACTCCGTCTGTGGTCTCCGCCGCGGGCTCGGAGTATGCGTCGCCCGTGCCGACGTATACTGCGCGACGCTTCGCATCGATTGTGGGAGCGCTCCACACCGCGCCTCCTGAAGGAGCGAACAACTGAACGCTTTTCGAAGATTTCGTCGTGGGCTTGGGAGTCTCAGGAATTGTGTAGCTCTTCCAAACTTGCTTCCCGTTGGAGGCGTCCAAGGCAACCACGCTGCCTCGGAACGTACAGCATTGATAGCCTGGCTGGCCCGCCGATCCTTCTTCTCCCGATGCGACCGGAACGTAGACGCGATTTTCGAAAACTTGAGGCGCGCCAGTGATGCGTGCGGCGGCGTGATCTTCGACGTGGGTTTTCCAGATCAGCTCTCCAGTGTGCGCATCGATCGCGTAGGCATTCGCTCGTAGGTCACCAAAATACGCCGCGTAACGATCGCCGAGCTTCGCAATCGAAATCGTCGTGCGCACTCCGGCGTCGGCGGCGAAGGACCAGTACACGCAGCCCGTGTCCGCGTTAAGCGAATAAACCAATCCGGTATCGACGCCCAGGAAAGCGCGTCCCCCGGCGATAGCCGGTTGTCCATAGACCTGCGCAACGCCCGGAAATCCAAAGCTCCACTTCAGCTTAAGTTTCGGGACGTCACTCGCGGCAAGCGTATTCGCAGCATTCTGAAATCGAGTATTAGCGACGCCCGCCCCCCATCCGTTCCACGCAGGCTGATTCGCGCTCACGGCGAACGCAGGGTTCGATGCGCAGACGTTTGGCATGCGTTTGGCATCGCCCGCCTGCGCCAGGTTCAGCTTGCCTTGTGTAAGAAACTCGGCGATGTTGCGCTTCGTAGCTTCATTCAAGGTTGCGGCCTGATTCCGCATTTTGCCGCTGGAGAGCGCCCGAAAGACTGCATCGGCGGACATCTTCCCCAACGCCGCGCGATCGGGAGCCTGTCCACCGGGCGCATGGCACGTCGCGCAATTCTGATCGAACAACGCCTCGGGACGCGGGCCGCCGGGTTGGGCGCTTAGAGCAGAGGCGACAGCCGCCACGATAAGGAATAGTTTCATCGGAGCTCCAATTAGCCAGTCTAATGAATCGGAGCCCGTTTGAAAACAAGCTTACGCGTTTAACTGCGTCTTCAGGTACTCCGCGAGTCCGCCGAGTTCCAAAATTTTCCGCACGGATTCCGGCATCTGCGGGAAGGCGTACTCCCGCCCGTTATGCACGATTTTTCCTGCGTGGAGATCGATGCTGAGTTGGTCGCCGTCCGCGATTGCCGCAACCGCCGCGGGACACTCCACGATCGGCAAGCCATCGTTGATCGCGTTGCGGTAAAACGTTCGCGCGAAGGACGCCGCCACTACGCATTTGATTCCCATCGCGCGAATCGCAGTAGTCGCCTGTTCCCGAGCGCTGCCGCAGCCGAAATTGCGCCCTGCAACCAAAATGTCGCAGGACTTGATCTTCTGCCGCACATCCTCGCCGAGCATCTCGAACGCATGCTTCGACAAATTCTCCAGGTCGATGTAAATCAAATACCGCCCGGCGATGATGATGTCGGAGTTGATGTTGTCGCCGAACTTGTAGACCTTGCCTTGAATCACGGATTCCATTAGCTCAGAAACTCCCTCGGATCGGAGATCACGCCCTTGATTGCCGACGCTGCGAGCGTCGCGGGGCTCGACAAATAAATCGAAGATTTGCTGCTGCCCATGCGCCCTATAAAATTGCGATTCGCAGTGGAGAGGCAGACCTCGCCATCCGCAAGCATGCCTCCGTCGCCCGCGCAGGCGCCGCATCCGGGATTCGTCACCATCCCTCCTGCCTCGATCAGCGTCTGCAGCACGCCGCTGTTCATCGCCTGAAGCAGAATCTGCTTCGAACCCGGAGTTACAATCAACCGAACCTTGGGATCGATTTTGCGACCCTTCAAGATTCCCGCCGCGATTACCAGATCGTCATACTTTGCATTGGCGCACGATCCGAGGAACGCCTGATCGATGCGCGTACCCGCCACATCTCCCACGGGTTTCGTGTTTTCCACTTCATGCGGACACGCAACCATCGGATTCAACGACGCAAGGTCGATGTCGAGCGAGCTTTCGTACGCGGCATCGGAATCGGCCAGCACGGGCTGATAACGCGACGGGTCGCTCAGCCGCGATTCCAGGTATTTGAGCGTGAGGTGATCGGGAGGTACGAAGGCGCATTTCACGCCCATCTCCATCGCCAGGTTCGTCATCGTCATCCGTTCCGAAACACTGACGTGCGGCATCGCCTCGCCGTAAAACTCCACCGCTTTGTAATTGCACCCATCCGCGCCCAGCTTGCCGATCAGGTGCAGCATTAAATCTTTCGCAAATACTCCCGCCGAAAACCAATTGTTCAGCGATATTTTGACGCTTTCCGGCACCTTCATCCATAGCTTGCCGGTAAGCCACACCGAAGTGACCTCGGTGTATCCAATCCCGGTGCCGAGCGCGCCCATGCTGCCGTAGATGGTGCAGTGCGAATCGGTGCCGACAATCAAATTCCCAGGCAGCACGTGTCCGGCTTCCATTAACACCAGATGCGCGATGCCGCTATCGACGTCGTAGAACTTCGTCACACCATTCTGCCGCGCGAAGTTTCGCGACGTCTGCTGATCCGCCGCGTATTTTTCCGTCTTCGCCGGCGAGATGTGATCCAGCACAATTGCAAGCCGGTTCGGATCGTACAGCTTCGTCGCCCCAATTCTCTTCATGACACTCGCCGAACGCCAGGTGGCCGTGTGGCTCATCACCAGGTCGGGGTAGGCATCCACAATTTCTCCTGGCGCAACCGACGATTTGCCGGACTTGGCCGCCAGAATTTTTTCCGCTATCGTTTTTCCCATTTGCGTTTCCCATCGTAACGCAGCCGATTTGCGATGCCGCAATTTCAATGACATAGCGGCAATGGAATGTTTCCTGCAGCACACATGGCGTATGCGCGATCAATTTTCTACTCTCGCCCGGAAAGCCGCCGACGCCCTCGGTTCTCCGTGGGCCTTTTTCGGGGGAATACTTTTGGTCCTGGGGTGGGTTGTCTCCGGACCTTACTTTCGCTACTCCGATACCTGGCAGTTGGTGATCAATACGGGAACCACCATCGCCACGTTCTTAATGATTTTTCTGCTGCAAAATTCTCAGAATCGCGATGCCCGCGTTGTGAATTTGAAACTCGATGAGCTGATTCGCGCGCTGGGCCCCGCTCGTACCGAGCTTGTCGGTATGGACAAGCTCAGCGAAGCCGATCTCGACCGGCTTCAGAAGGAGTTCGCCAGCTTAAGCGAGCACGCCAGTCGTGGCCTCGAACGGATCACGAATGTGCGCGAGGGACGGAAGAAGAACGCAAAGAACGCCGCTACCACAAATCGGAAATCGGCTGGTACTGATAAGGATCCGTCGTAGGAACGTACTCGAAGCCACGCCCGAGCGCGTCGCCGTGCAGCACCTTCGTGTAGTCGATGCCGAGCGCCGAATAAATTGTGGCCTCGATATCCTCGGCCCACGCGTTCCGACCCGCGCTCCAGCCGGGATCGATAACGGTGTCGCCCGAGGCATTGGTCGTTCCTAGCGCACGCCCTCCGCGAACTCCCGCTCCGGCGAACAGAGCCGACTGCTGGGGATGATGATCGCGCCCATTGTTTTGCGTGAGCGGCCCCACGGTGCGTCCGAACTCACCCACCGCGACGATCAGCGTGGAGCCAAACGTCCCGTCTTTTTTCATGTCTGAGATCATCGCCGATAGTCCAGCATCGAACTGCCGCGACATCGACTGCAGATTCGCGTTCGGAGTATAGATGTTGGTGTGATGATCCCAGCTTCCGAAGCTGATCTGAATGAATTTCGCTCCAACTCCGGTCTTGACCAAATTCTTCGCAACAACGCACGCGTTTCCAAACGCCGAATTTCCGTACGCGTTGCGAGTGTTCTGGTCGAAATTGAAAATCGAGTTTATCGTGCCGTTGTACATCATCAGGCGCGCTTTGCTGCGGAACTGATCGACATCGGCGAGACTCGCGCCCAGGAATTCATTCGCGATGATTTCCGTATCCAATTCCCAAGCCAGTTCCAGGCGACGGTCGAGCGCAGCAGGTCCGTCGGGATGCGTCGTATTCGCCAGTCCGCCGCCGTTCGGGCTAATGTAAAACGGCTCGTCGGAGGGAGGCAGAAACGTAGCGCCCGGGCCGTTGGCTGCGTTCAGCGACACGAATGCCGGGATCGGTTGATCGGCAGCCTTGGACCCGAGTTCAGACGCCACCACGGAGCCGATATGCGGCGCGATTCGGTTCAATCCTTGAATCGGATTGCGGCCGATCTGCGTCCAGGTTTGCGCCAGCGAGTGCGCGGTGGCATGCGCACGTAGCGAACGAAGAAACGCCAGATCCTGAATTGAGTTTGCCAGGCCGGGCATCAACCCTTGTGGGAATCGCAGATCGCCATAACTGGTGGGAGCCATGAATGCCGGTGTCCACGGACCTTCCTTTAAATCGAACGTGTCGATGTGGCTCGGCGCGCCCGTCAGCAGAATGAAGATGACGTTTTTCGCGGTGCCGATGGTGGTGGCATCCGCGCGCAGGAGTTTGGAGCGGCTCGGCAGGAACATGTATCCGGTAACAGCCGATGCCGCGTGGCGGAAGAACATCCGTCGCCCGATTCCGGATTTCGCTCTTGAGGATTTGAAAATTTTCATCGCCATCTCCTCAATAACTGAACTGGAATTCCAGTTTGTTGATCAGCGCCCAAGCTAGATCTTCGAGCGCCGTATTCCGCAACGCCGTCGTCGCGTTCTTGTTGAGATAAGTCATGCCCCGATCGCGCTCGTAATCGCTCGGCAGGCGGCCCAGGAACGTCAGGTACATCGTTTCGAGCTGATCCTTCGCAGTCCCGAGCTTCGCCACGGACTGCAGCGTCGGCGATTGCGTCATGTGAATCTTGCCCATGACAAACGGATCATTCATCAAGGCACCTGATTGCAGAATCGTCGAGCCTTGCGAGCGCGGCACGATATCGCGACTCCCGCGCAGGAACAGATTCATAAAGTTATTCGCCGTTCCATTCGAGCGAGGCTCGGAGGTATCAGGCAACTGCATCGCCCACTGCACCGGATCGCCCCAGCCGCCCACCGTGTATTTGGTGAATACTCCTGTAGATTTCGCGATCGCGTCGTGAACCTCTTCGCCCATCAGGCGCCGCGGATAATGGCGCGCGAACAACGGAACATAATTTAAATCCCACGTGCCGTTGTAGCGCGAGCTCAACTGGTACGCGTTCGATTCGGCGATCAACTTAATCAAATCGCGCAAATGATAACCCTGCTGCGCCCAGGTGCTCGCCAGTTTCTGCAACAGCACCGGATGCGTCGCCTGAAAATCCCAAGGCTTCTCCGGCGGATTGTTCGGATCGAGGCGCATCGGATCAAGCGCATCTACAGCGTCCACCAGCCCCAGGTTGAACATTTCCTTCCATACGCGGTTCACAAAATTGATCGCAAACAGCGGATCGTTCACCAGCTTGCCGGCATACTCCGCGCGCCAGCTCGACGTAGTGGGCTTGCTGCCGTCGCGATAAACCGGATCCATCACTTTCGACGTCCCCAGCAGCGGACGATTCGGCCGATTGCCGAATGTCGTCGGCAATGTGTAACTTCCCGTAGTGTTGTCGCTGACGACCTGGCTCTGGTAATAGAAATCCTGCTGTTGCGCGGCTAAAGGAGTTCCCGCCGGAAACGTATACCCTTTAAATGTCGTGCGCGAGAAAAACGCCGAAACATGCTCCGCATCCGTGCGAGTCGTGTAATATCCCCACAAACTCAGCGCATCCAAATGGCCGCGCCCGTTGTGACACAACAGGCAATCATAGTGGCCCAATCCCAGGAACGCCTTCGCAGATTTATACAGCATCATGTCGTAGGTGTCCTGGATCGGCCCACCAGGAGCGTTCCCGTTTATGATGTAGCCCGCCGCGGTGGGCTCATCGAAGTTGTTGCCGGCCGCCGTCAGGATCCGGATCACCGTATCCTGCATCGAATTCTGGTTGAGGACCGCGCCCCAGAGGAATTTGTAAAACGCGTCGCGCCCCAGAATTTGCCGGGTCGCGTTCACCGACGTGACGTTGTTCTCGACCAGGTCGCCCAGCCACATCGTCCACTTGTCGACATACTCGGGACTGGCAAGGAGCTTGTCGATTAACGCGCTGCGTTTGCCGGGGCTTGAATCGGCCACGAACGCCTTGACGTCCGCCGCACCCGGAATCCGCCCGGTTAAATCCAAGCTGATGCGTCGAAAAAATTCCTCGTCTGACGACAACGGCGCGGCGGCCACACCTTGCGCATCCAGCTTGTTGAAAATTTCATCGTCGATGAAGTTCCTGCGCGGAAGTGAAACCGGACCCGCCGATGCAGCCTCGCTGCGAACGCCATTCGTCGCACGAGCCTTATCGATGCTCAAGACGCGATCGTGGACAGCCCGCCTCGCCCGCAAATCGTGCTGCAGAAAGGCGTCCCGATCCGCCAGGAACGTGCAATTCTGACCGGAATTTTGAAGATCAAAATCCGAATTGCTCACTTGAGCGAATCCGGAAACTGCTGCCGCACTCAGCAGTAAGTGTATTGCCCGCATACACAGTTCACCCGTTAATCGACTTCAAACCTTAGGACGCGCCTCCTCACTCTAACCCAAATCAGCGCACAACGCCATATATCAGGCCTATTCGCAAGGAATCTGAGGTGAACTACCCGTCAGGTTCCGGGTGTACTAGCACCGGGGCTACAGCTTAGCTTACTTATCGCCGATTCCTTAGGAGGCCAAGCCATGACCCGTTCAGACAGCTTCGTGGGTCGTATTAAGGGATTCACCTCCTCCGTTGCTGGCTGGTTCGGCGAGGAGAGCGCCCGTCAACGGGAAGCCCTGCGCTACCTGGCTTCCGGCGAATACGTCGCGGCGGAGAGCACGCTGGTCGGCGCGCTGGATGAGGCGGAACAGAAGAAATTCTCCACCCCTCGCCGCCTGGAAATCATGCTGCAGCTCGCCGACACGCAGCGCAAACAAGCCGCGCAGCCCGGAGGGGACCCGGAAGGCGAATGGATCCGCGCCGCCGAAGAAACCGTGCGTCAGTCCTTGGAGCTGGCCGCGGGAGTCAGCAATCCTCTTGGATACCTGGAAGGCCTGCACTTGTTCGCCCAGATCCTGTGCGATCAATCCCGCTGGGCGGCCGCCGAAAAAGTACTGCTCGAAGCCGTTCGTCTGCACGAAACGGTCAAGCGCGCGAAAAGCTCGATGCTGATCCAGTTAAAATTTATGCTGGGATTGGCCCAGACTCACATTGGGAAGCATGAGGAAGCTCGCTTGGCATTAGCCGAAGCTCTTGAGCTCCAGAAAAAACACTTCGGTGCAGAGAGTGTGGAAACCGCCACCTTCATTGCATCGATTGGGAAGATGCTCCGCCTGCAAGGTCAGCACGAAGCTGCGCAGGAACACTTGCGTCTGGCGTTGCGCACGCATCGCGCCGTACTCGGGGAAACCTCACGCGAGGTGTTCGACGATCTGTTAAACCTGGGTGGCTCGCTTGAAGACGCGGGAGACCTGGAAGGCGCCGCCGGACAGTTCGAAACCGCGCTTCAGATCAAGCATCGCCAGTTAGGTGTTTCGCACCTGGAGCCGCTCGCCGAAATGCAGTACAGCCTGGCGAGCATCTATATCGGATGGGACAACTACTCCCGTGCGCGGGAACTCCTGATCGAGTGCATAGGAACCTTCCGCCGCACTGGAGGCCCTCGCCTTGCCGTCTGCTATGAAACTCTGGCGCAAGTGGAGGAATCCTGCGGACACCATAACATCGCCATACGCGAGCTGGAGAACGCAGGCAAAGCCTGGGAGCGATGCGGACATGACAAGCTTCCCGAGCTGATCCACAACCTGGAATATCGCGCCGATTTATTCGAAGAGATGCGAACCGCCAACAAGGCGGTCTGGCTGCGCGAGCGCGCCACCCAGCTTCGCAATTCGCTGGGAATCGAATCGCTCGACAGCGGCCATCTTAATGGCCACGCCAACGGTCACGCGGGGAATCACGTTAACGGGAAGGCCACGGCCCGGGCCACGACATAAACGGGAACGCTACTTGATTTCGGGCGAGGACGCGGTTGCAGCTTCCTGTGTCAAATTCTGGCGGATCACCAAGGTCTGATCGGAAAAGAAGGTTCTTCCGCCGCTGCTGCCAAAGGAATCCGGCATGGCGCTCACGGTATAACCCGTGGGTGTGGCTGCAACGGTAAACGTATAACCGCTGTTCTTACCATCCGCCAGAATCTTCGGAATCAGATCCGCTCCGGTAGGCCCCGGCGATCCGCTAGTGGGCGGTCCAAGCTCCGTCAACGCGGTGGCATATTTTCCAAATTGCGAATAGTACTGGGTTTGCGCCTGGTGAATGGTGGTGATCTGGCGGATCGCGGCCATTTCGTGCGCGGCCATCAATTGCCTGTTCATCTTGGGCACCGCGATTGCCGCGATGATCAGGATGATGGAGATTACGATCAGCAGCTCGATGAGAGAAAAGCCTCTCCGCCGATCACGTCGCTGGCTACACACACGTTCACGCCGCATATATCTATAGTCTAGACGTGCCGGCACGGCCGGGCGTGGAGTCAGCTTACTTGAAAATTTCGCTGGTCTCGTTGGCGGGCTGCTGGCCCCAGTTCTGCCGGATCACGAGCGTTTGGTCCGAAAAGAAGCTTTTCCGGCCGCTGCGCCCGAAATCTTCCGGATTCGCGTGCACTGCATACGCGTTCTCGGACCCTTGCACAGAAAAGCGGTAACCTCCGATTGCTCCACCCGCCAAATTCTCCGGAATAAGCGCTGCCTTGCCTAACGGCGGAGGGCCCAACTCATCGAGTTTGTTGGAATAGACGCCAAACTGCGCATAAAACTGCGCCTCAGCTTGATTGATCGTGCCGATGTGCCGCGCGGCGGCAGTCTCGCGAGCCAGCAGAATCTGCGTGCGCATAAACGGGATCGCAATCGCCGAAAGGATTGCCACAATCGCCAGCACGATGAGCAGCTCAATCATGGAAAATCCAGCATCGTTGCGCTTCTTAGTCACACGGATCTAGACGCCAGACGTCGCGAAATCGTGCAAATCCCGCAACTTTCCCGTAACGTCCGGAACTCACCTTTCTTCAAGTAAGTGTGAGTGCGTTCGACGCCAACTATCACCGGCTGCAATTCGAAATCGCTCACAATCCGTCCGACCCGCGCTGGATTCAACCCGAGATTCCGTCTAACGCCCGCCGAGTGTTGGACGTCGGCTGTGGCGCCGGACAGACGCTTGAGGCCGCGGGAGTCGAGCGCCGCGCGGCGTTCGGAGTGGATTTGGAAATCGACGCGCTCACCATGGGGCAAGGAATGCGCGTCCCCGCGCACTTCGCGTGCGCGCAGGGAGAAAAATTGCCCTTCCGCGATGGAAGCTTCGACTTCGTTTTCTCCCGCGTTGCGCTGCCCTACATGAATATCCCCGCGGCGTTATGCGAAATGGCGCGAGTGCTCGCACCAGGCGGCGCCATCTGGCTCGCGATGCATCCGCTGTCGCGGTTCGACTGGCGCTATCCCTTCACGCATCCGAAGCGGACCGCGTTTGAATCCTATCGGCTCGCGAATACGATGCTGTTTCACATAACGGGAAACGTGACGCCCTTCCCGCTCCTTAAAAATCGATACGAATGCTACCAAACGGAACGTGGGATGCGTCGCGCCCTGGCCCGCGCAGGGTTTTGCGAAATTCGGATCGACCGCTCGCCGCATTTCATCGCGACCGCCCGCAAGCTTTGACTTTTCTTTGCGTCTGTGGCCACTTTGCGTCTTTGCGAGGAGCTCTCGTTGTTAGTGCACACTGATGCGCATCTGCTCTCGCGTCACCAGCTCATCGAAGATCGCCAGCACCAGCTTGCGATATTCGTAAGCCCGCTGGAGCTTGGAGCGCAGTGCCAGCTCATTACGATGGCGGCGCATCAGCTTATCAACCAGCTTCTTAGGAATTTCAATATCTTTCCTAAGGGCGTCGGCGGAGTGGCCGCGCAGAAAGAGTCCGTAGAACAGGGCCGCTTCTCTTTGCGGCGCCATCGGATCAAGTTCATCGCTCACGCGCATAAAACTGCCATCCAGCAACCGGGCGATTTCCCGGCCTTTCGTTACAACTTATTTGCAGGAATCGGCGATCCCCGCCGTTTCCCGCCACTACAAACCAAAAGTATAAACGCGGTACAAACAGTGTGCAAGAGTAAAACAACTTATCCCGGGAGCCGAAGACCCTGGTATACTCCCGCTTGACGAATATGGCACGGAGAGTCTCTCGCCGAGGCTTATTGAAGGCTTCAGGACTAGCCCTGGCACCCCAGGCCGCTCGTGCGCAAACTGCGCCGGCTCCGCGGCGATTTCGCGCTTTAGTTCGGTACGGAACCACAGCTTCCGTGCAGGAATTACGGCTCCTGCCGATTCAGCCGCGTGAAGTTCTGATCCGAACGCAGGCCACCGGAGTCTGTTACACAATCGTGTCTCAGGTGCTATCAACCACCAACGTAACACGCGCTCAAATTCCCAACCATTCGGCGATGGGGATCGTGGAAGAAGTCGGCGCCATGGTCAAACGAGTGCAGCCCGGCGACCGAGTGGTCATCCCGGGGACTCCGCAATGCGGCCAGTGCTATCAGTGCCTGCAAGGCCGCGCCGATTGGTGCCAGTTTCTTTCCACCAATCCTCCGCATCCCATGGCGGAGATGGCTGATGGCACGCCGGTCTTCGAAGGCGGCGCCATCGGCGGCTTGAGCGAGCTGATGGTTTGCACCGAAGAATACTGCTGCCCCGTGTTCACGAATCTCCCATCGGAACATTTGACCATGCTGGGCGACACCGTTGGAACAGGATTAGCAGGCGGCATGAATTTAGCGCCGATTGAGCCTGGTTCCGATGTGGTGGTGCTAGGCGCGGGCCCCGTGGGCATCGGAGCGATTCAAGCCGCACGCATCAAAGGCGCGGGACAAATTATCGCCGTCGAACCCATCCGCTATCGCCGCGAAATCGCGCTCAAAGTGGGCGCAACTTTAGCTCTCGATCCAAATGCCGAGGCAAATTTGGTAGAGCGAATCCGCGAACTATGCAAAGGAAAAACCGATCGCCGCTTCGCCGGAGGCCGAGCCTGGGGCGACGACCTGTTCGCCGTCCCGCGCGGTCCCGATTTCACCATCGAAGCCACAGGCGGTGATTCCTTCCCGCCGAAAACCGAGCCAAGTCCAGACCCCACCGGCGTACTTCCTTTGCAACAAGCTTGGGAATTCACGCGCGCCGGAGGCCACATCGTGACTCTAGGCTTCGGCCAAAAAGGTGACGTGCGATTCCCCGCATGGCAATTCGCCAATCGCGGACGAACCGTACATTCCGGACAACAAGGCGGCATGAACATGCTGCGCGACATCCCTCGTTACGTGACTCTGATGGAAAAAGGCGTGATCGACATGAAATCCGTAGTCACGGCAACGTATCCTCTAGATCGCGCCATGGAAGCAGTCCAGGCCGTAGCCGACCGCACAACCATGGCCGCCGTAGTAACGTTCGCGTAGCTATCCGTGTCCATCCGTGTCCATCTGTGGTTAAGAATGGACAGTTACAATGAAGTAATTCAGCCATGCGCGTTGCCCTAGGGCAAATTAATCCCACCGTAGGGGATCTCAGGGGAAATACAGATCGCATCGTTCGCGCGGCGCGGGAAGCCGATTCGCGCTCCGCCGATCTGGTCGTTTTTCCCGAGCTAGCCATCAACGGGTACCCTCCGCGGGACCTGGTGGAAAAACCTTCGTTTCTCGACCGCTCCGAAGCCGAACTCGAACGCCTGGCCTCGGAAACCGCGAATCTCAAAACAACGATTATTTGCGGATTCGCCAGCCGCTCCAGCGACGAAACCGGCAAGCGCGCATTCAACAGCGCCGCCGTCATCGAACAGGGCCAAATCGTATTCCGGCAAAATAAAATGCTGCTGCCGACGTACGACGTGTTCGACGAAGCCCGCTATTTTCGCCCCGCCGATCACGAAAATCTGTGCGAGCTGCGAGGGCGCAACGTCGCGCTCACCATCTGCGAAGACGCCTGGAACGATCGCACCTTCTGGCAGCAGCGCCTCTATCAGCGCGATCCCGTTGAAGAAATGTTCGCCGCCGGAGCTGAGATGCTCATCTGCATCAACGCGTCTCCGTACCACATGGGCAAGCGCGAGTTCCGCCGCCGCGTGTATCGCAGCGGAGCAAAGAAGTACGGCAAGCCTATCGTCTATGTGAATCAGGTGGGCGGCAATGATCAACTGGTGTTCGATGGATCGAGCTTCGCCATGAACAGCTCCGGCGAAGTCTTCGCATCCGCCAAATCGTTTAGTGAAGATTTAGTGATCGCGGATCTCTCGCTAGGCCGAGGCGAGATTCACGAAAATTTCACAGACGAGTGCGAGGCTGTCTACGAGGCGCTGGTGCTGGGAACGCGCGATTACATTCAGAAGTGCGGATTTTCGCGAGTACTCATCGGACTCTCCGGCGGCATAGATTCCGCCCTCACTGCAGCCGTCGCGGTTGAAGCAGTCGGGCGAGAAAGCGTCACCGGAGTCGCGATGCCCGGCCCCTACTCCTCCGATCACAGCGTGCGCGATGCGCGAGCCATGGCAGAGCGGTTGGGAATCCGTTTCGAAATCATCCCGATCAACGATCCGTTCGAGATGGTGATGCAGGAACTCACACCCGCTTTCCGCGGCCGCCCCGCAGGAGTCACCGAAGAGAATCTGCAATCACGCCTGCGCGGTCTCACGCTCATGGCGCTTTCCAATCACAGCGGAGCGCTGGTGCTGACCACCGGCAACAAGAGCGAACTCGCCGTCGGATATTGCACGTTGTACGGCGATATGTGCGGCGGCCTGGCCGTAATCAGCGACGTCCCGAAGACTTTGGTGTACACACTCGCACGCGTGGCCAACCGGCGCCTCCGCGACGCGATTCCTGAGGCCGTATTTACGAAGCCGCCCTCCGCCGAACTTCGGCCCGACCAGAAAGACACAGATTCGCTCCCGGAATACGACGTACTCGATAAAATCCTTGAAGCGTATGTCGAGCAATACCGTTCTCCGAAGCAAATCGCGGAATCCTTGAAATTGCCTTTAGAACTTGTTACCGGCATCGCGACCAAGGTGGATCGTAACGAATATAAGCGCCAGCAGGCCGCTCCAGGATTAAAAGTAACCACGAAAGCGTTCGGAATCGGCCGTCGTTTCCCGATCGCGCAGAAGTTTCCCGGGTGACTTGGGGTGAATTGAAATGACCAAATCCGGCATAGCATTTAGAATTTCCGCTGTTTTGGTCTTCGCGGGAGTGCTCGTATCCCAGCCGTCGTTTCAAGAGAAAGTAGGAAAGCTGCCCGACGGCACGGTCCTGCTGCCCACCGGATGGCGATTGAAGCCCGCGGGAACGCAGGTGCCTCTCGACACGCTTCCTATTTCCTCCGCTTTATCGCGCGATGGAAAATACTTGCTGGTTCTGCAGTCCGGATATAGGCCGCCCTCGATCAGCGTTCTCACCACTGCGGACATGAAAGAAACCGCGCGCGTGCCGCTTCAAGACGGCTGGTTGGGTTTGGCTTTTTCTCCCGATGGACGCTTTGTCTACGTGAGCGGCGGCTCACGTTACAGCGTTCAGGAGTTTACTTTCGCGAATGGAGAGATGAAACCCTCGCGCGAGTTTTCTGTCAGCACCGCAAAGCCCGGCGATTACGATTTCATAGGCGACGTCGCCGTTTCCCCCGATGGACGCCTGCTCTACGCAGCCGATCTGTATCACGATTCCATCCTCGTCATCAATCCGCAGTCGCAGCGCGTCGAAGGCCGCTTCAAGACAGGACGCCGTCCGTATCGCATCGTGTTCCATCCCGATGGCAAGAGCATTTTCGTTTCGAGTTGGGCAGATGGCGCCGTTCTCCAACACGAAGCACTCAACGGGAACGAGATCAATCGCATACGGCTCGGCCCGCACACCACTGACATGGTTCTCTCCACTCGACGCACCGAGGGTGAGGACACCGGCGACGGCCCCGTCGATCGCCCGAAATATCGTTTATTCGTCACGGCCGGAAACACGAACAACGTTTTCTCGGTCGGCATCGATGACACCAAGAATCTCAAAGTCCTCGAAGTCGTGAATGTCGGACTCACTCCGCGACAGCCCGCAGGCATGACGCCGAGTGCGCTGGCGCTGAGTCCCGATCAAACGCGCTTGTACGTCGTTTGCTCCGATGCCAACGCCGTCGCCGTCGCCGATATTTCCGAAGACCGCAGCCGCGTCGCCGGATTCATTCCCACGGGATGGTATCCGACGGCCGCTCGCATTCTCCCGGACAATCGTGTTCTCGTATTGAACGGACGCGGACTGGATAGCTTGCCCGGCCGCTACACCGGCCCCGCACGTCCTAACGACGTCTCGGCGAAGGAATTCGTCGCCTATGTACAGACCGGAACCCTCTCGGTGATCGATCCTTTGACAGACGAGTCGCTCGCGGGCTACACGCGCGACGTCGTATCGCTTACGCCCTATCGCGACGCACAACTAGATGTCGATCCCGATCAAAGCCCGCTGTATCCGAAACAAAACCGGCCTTCGGTGATCGAACATGTTGTGTATGTGATTAAGGAGAGCCGCACCTATGATCAGGTGTTCGGGAAAATCGGCAAAGGCAATAGCGATCCTTCCTTGACGCTATTCGATGATAGGGCCGCTCCGAATCATTACAAGCTAGCCCGCGAATTCGTGTTGTTCGATAATTTCTACGTCAATGCAGATGTCAGCGCCGATGGCCACAACTGGACCACCGCCGCCATCGCTCCGGATTACACGCAACGCATCTGGCCCACGCAGTATGCGGGCCGATTCAAGCCCTATCCATTCGAAGGCGGCGAGCCCGCCAACACGCCTCCTGCCGGCTACATCTGGTCGAACGCCCGCGCCGCAGGCTTGACGGTGCGCAACTACGGCGAATTCGTACAAAATCGCAAGACTCCGGGTGCCGACGGAGTGCAAATCGAAAAAGTCTCCGATCCATCCGTCGCCGGAATCACAAATTTGAAGTACCGCGGATTCGATACGGCCTACACAGACGTGGATCGCGCGAAGGTTTTCCTCGAAGACCTAAAGCAATTCGAATCCAGCGGCACGATGCCCCAATTTCTTCTGGTCCGCCTGGGCAACGATCACACCGAAGGAACCACCCCTGGAAAAATTACTCCACTCTCAATGTTCGCCGATAACGATTACGCGCTCGGCATGATCGTCGAAGGTTTGTCCAAGAGCCGCTTCTGGTCGAAAACCGCGCTCTTCGCCGTGGAAGACGATGCGCAAAACGGACCGGATCACGTGGATTCGCATCGCTCCATCATGCTCGCGATTTCGCCTTACACACACCGCGGAGTCGTCGACAGCACGATGTACAACCAGACTTCCGTCTTGCGCACCATGGAGCTAATCCTCGGCCTCCGTCCCATGACGCAGTTCGACGCGGCTTCGCGCCCGCTCACCGGCGCATTTTCCGCCACACCGAATCCCGCGCCCTACACAGCGGAGACTCCGCGGATTTCGCTCACCGAAAAGAACCCCGCAAATTCCCCTACCGCCGCCCGCTCCGCGAAGCAGGAGTTCGAAGAAGCGGACCGCATCGATGATGATGAGTTAAATGACATTCTGTGGCTGGCCATTAAAGGCACACCCGCGCCGCCGCCAGTCAGGAGCTCCTTCGGACGCCCGTGACAACTCTCTGTTTCCTCTGGCACATGCACCAGCCGTTCTACAAGGATTTGTGGACCGGCCAGTATAAACTTCCGTGGACGCGCCTGCACGCGCTCAAAGATTACGCCGGCATGGTGCGAATCCTTAAAGAATTCCCGGAGATTCATCAGACGTTCAATCTGGTGCCTTCGATGCTGGTGCAAATTGACGAGTACGCGCAAGGCACCGCGTCCGATCCCTTCTTCGATTGCGCCGTCAAACCCGCCGAAGAGTTGACCGACGCCGAGCGCACGTTCATTCTGCGTTATTTCTTCCAAGCCAACATTGGCCGAATGATTCATCGCTATCCGCGATATCGCGAGCTGTTTGAGGATCACTCGAATCTGTCGGTTCAGGACTTCCGCGATCTACAAGTGGTGCGACAGCTCGCCTGGTTCGATGAAGACGTTCTTGCGAAGGACGCCGAACTTCAGGAACTAATTCGCAAGGAACGCAACTACAACCTCGTCGATCAGCAGAAAGTACGGCGCATACAACAGGATCAGCTCCGAGAGGTATTTCCGGTCTATCGCAAATTCGCGAAGTCGGGACAAATCGAAATCTCGACCACGCCCTTCTATCACCCGATTCTTCCGCTTCTGTGCGATTCCGACATCGCTTCCGTGTCGCATCCAGCCGTCACGCTGCCTCCGAAATTCAGCTACCCGGGCGACGCGGCCATCCAACTCCAACGCGCTCACGCCTACATAAAAAACAAATTTGGAATTGAACCGGTCGGGTTGTGGCCCTCCGAAGGTTCTGTCTCCGACCACGCACTCGCGCTAGCGGCCGAAGCGGGCTTCAAATGGGCTGCGTCCGATAACGGCGTCCTCGCGCGGACCATCAGCCGCGATGCCGGATGTGATGTCACCTACAAAGCCTACGAATGGAACCAGAGCGGCCTCTCCATGAAGATGCTGTTCCGCGATCACTACCTGAGCGATCTCATCGGATTCGAGTACTCGCGCATGGGCGCTGCCGAAGCCGCCGAGCACTTCCTCCACCGCATCCGCGAAAACACTTGCGGACAGGAAATGCTGGTGCCGGTCATCCTCGACGGCGAAAACGCCTGGGAGTGGTACGAAGCCAATGGCCGCCCGTTCCTGCGCGAACTCTACCAGCGCATTCAAGACGATCCAAATCTGGAAGCCCTCACCGTCAGCGAAGCCCTAGCCAAGTACCCCGCCGAGCCCTTGCAAGGAATCTTCCCCGCATCCTGGATCAGCACGAATTTCGACATCTGGATCGGCGCCTCTGAAGACAATCGCGCCTGGGAGCTGCTGCTCGAAGCTCGCCGCGTTTACGACGAGTTCATCGCCAAGCACGGCGATACGATTTCAGAAGACGCACGCGCGCTCGCCTTTGAGGAGCTACTCATCGCCGAAGGCAGCGATTGGAACTGGTGGTACGGCCCGGAGCACGGCTCCGACAATCGCCCGGAATTCGACCAGCTATTCCGCGATCACCTGTCGAACGTTTATCGCGCTCTCGGCCTTGTACCGCCCGAAGCTCTTTCGCATCCCATTCTCGAAGCCCAAGCCGGCGAAATTCATGAGCCACCGGCGAACAACCTCAAAGTCACCTTGGACGGCGAAATTTCCTCTCCGTTCGAGTGGATGGGCGCGGGCCGCTTCCATCCCGATCCGCGTTCCGGCGCGATGCACGGCGGAAACGTCCCCGCGCGCGAGTTATATTACGGCACCGACGGCCAGCGGCTTTACATCCGGCTCGATGGCGCCGCGTCAGGCAAGTACCGCGTCGAATTTGAAGAGGGCGCGACCGAATCTCGAGTTGCAGTAGGCCGCATCGTCGAAATCGAATCCCCGAAGCTCGGGCAGAAATTCCGCGTGAGCGTCACCGTAGACGGATTGGCTCCCACCACCCTTCCCGCCGAAGGCTGGATCGAGCTGCCCTCCAAATAAGATCCGCTAAATAAACGCAGTCGTCTTGATTCCGGAAATGTCGAAACGTTTGCGGCAGCGCATGTTTTTGCAATTCGCCTTGTCGTCCATCAAAACCATGTAGCTGGCAGCCTTGGCGAATTTGGCTCGGTCCCGCTCGTCCGCGCCGCCGGGCAGGCGGTCGATTTTCTTGCGAACCAGCCATTTCAAATCGTAGGTATCACTAGTACGGCAGAACGGACAATTAAGAGTCACCGGTTTGGTGGTTTGGGATTCGCGATAAAACGCTTTCTCGTCCACGTCAGCCGTTATAGCACAGGATTGAGGTCTCAGCCCACCACTTCAATCGGAATTGGCGCGAGCTTTCGATGCCCGATCTTCAACTGCAATACGTGATCGCCGGGAGCGATGCCCTCCGGCAATTTGAAATTCAGCTCGAACCGCTGCGGCCGCGGATCGATACAGAAAAATTCCAGCCCCTCCACGGGCACTCCGCTAACCGCCGCCTCAATTTCGTGCGGACGCGAAATTTCTTCGAGCGTCAGCTTCACGCTGCGCGTCTCAATCCGATTCTTGGCAACCAGATTTACGCCGTCGGTGAGCGAGAACACGCGTGGAACCGTTGGTCCCGGAGGAATCACCCGTAGCCGCGCCGCTTCCGAAATCGGCTGCTCCATCCAGCGAATCTCCACCGGAAGCAAACCCGTCGACTCCAGCTCCGGCAGCAAAACATTCAACTGCTGCAAACCGGCGCTATCGGGCGGGCCGATATACGTAATCGACCCGAACGCATCGCCGATCAGCACCCGCAGGTGATGCAGGCCTGCATCAGCGGGCAGATTCTCAACCCAAATCGAAATCGAAGCAAACCGTCCGCGGCACGGCGCCACCGGCTCAGAGCTGTTCGCATTCGTGATCCGCCGGATTCGCAGTGCCGAACGAACCTGATCCAGATCCTGGCGATCGTACTGCTTGTCGAGCCAGCCGCGCTCCTGCTTTCGCCACGTCGTCCACATGTACTGCGTGAGTACACCTTCGAGAGCCAGCATCTGAAGGTCGTTGTCGCGAGTAAATTCCAAAATGTCCGCCGCACTAAAACGCGCGCCGGACCATGTGTCGAACGCTTCGTCCCTTCGCGGCAGCCCGTTGATCTGCAACCGTGCGTATCCTCCGGGTTTCAACACGCGGCGAATTTCGCGGAAGTACTGAACCACAACCTCGCGGCTGGGGATGTGCTGGAACACCGCGTAAGAGTACAGGAAATCGATCGAGTCCGCTTCGAACTGGCTCAAACTCGCGCCGTCGGTTGCGTATACCTGGGCGTTCGCAATGTCGCGAAGCTTGTCCTTCGCCAGCGCGATCATCTCATCGGAAACGTCGACGCCGTAAATTTCCGCGAAATGCCAGCTCATGGGACGAATCAATCGCCCCGGCCCGCAGCCGATTTCAAGCGCCTTGCATCCGCCGCGTTGCGCGAACGGAATCCGCCGGAGCTCCCACTCCAGCCCCTTTACAACTTCGGCAGCCGTGGCGAAGAAACCCTCTTCGTCCTGATCCCGCCTGCCGAAGGCGACGTAATAACCCGCGTCTTCTTTTGCCCGCGCGTTCCAATCGCGCCGCATTTGCGCGGAAACTTCGGAATCCATGATTACCGTGCGCTACTTCCGGCTCGAATAGCGGTTCAGTTCCGTCATCAGGTTTTCAGCCTGTTTAGGCGCGGCCATGTCCGTAGTTATGACCTCTTTGTTCGTCAACTTCTTCCCGTACATCTCTTTAAGCCAGTCGCCATCTTCGCGAAGCGTCGCACCGGTGAGCGAGACTCCCGCAAACAAACCCCGCGCGCGCGACCAGGTCAAAATCTCCGCCGTCAGCGCCGCATCGGTTTCCGCTTGCGTCGAGCGTCCCACAGGGCCCGCAGCGGCAGTCGCATCGCCGCCCAGCGTGAACTTCGTCGAAAGCAGCCGATTCACACCCTTTTCATTCATCACCAGCATGAACAAATCGGTTTCCGTTCCGCCGATCTGGAATCCCACGCTGCCGCCTTCGACGCGAACCGCGCCCGGAGCCGACCAACCCGCGCCATCTTTCCAGCACAGTGGGATCCGAAGCTTGGAATTCACGTGACTTGAAGTCGCG
>JADMIO010828153.1_pt1 | contig 127797 bp, 145 predicted proteins | sample 8958161 | NCBI WGS metagenome assembly JADMIO01 (sample SAMN16585339, study PRJNA669376) | soil metagenome | isolation source: Crop rotation soil | place: USA: Cullars Rotation, Alabama | collected 2011
CGCGACAACTTGTCCACGTGGAATTCTAAGCTTAGGATCCCAATGTGCTGGAAAGAAGAACCCCGCTTGCCTCGCCGTCGACCTCCGCCGCCAGACCGGAGAACTTGAGGACGTCGAGCAACTCCTCCATGCGTGCTTGCATCCGGCCGCCGAGTCGCTCGTCGAAAAGGCTTTCGGCCCATCCGAGGTCGCGTTCGTTTAGATCGCGGACCGCGATCTTCACGACGACCACGGGTTTCTCGCGAGGCGGATCATGGCTTGCAGTCCAGCAGACCGACCCGGCCCCGGCAATGGGGTAGCGGATACACCTTCCGGTCTAGGACTATCTCGGAGTGAACTTCGCGATCAGACGGGTCTCGGAAGACGAGTGGGAGCTGATCCGCGCCGTTCGACTGGCCGCGCTCAAAGATTCGCCGGACGCTTTCTGGGCGATCTACGACGAGGAGGCGGCGTTCGACGAAGCCAGGTGGCGTGACTTCATGGGCTCGGCATGGTTCGTTGCCGAAGCGGACGGCACCCCGATCGGGATCGCCGCTGGGATCGATCGTTTCGTGGCCGACCCGAACGATCGCATGCTCATCTCGATGTGGGTGGCTCCCGACGCTCGGGGCGCCGGCGTGGGCCGGGCTCTCGTCGACGCGGTTCTGAAATGGGCCCGTGCCGACGGAGCCGCTGGCCTTCGGCTCTGGGTGTTGTCTGGAAACTCTTCGGCCGAGAAGCTCTACCTGAGTTGTGGATTCGTCCCGACGGGCCTCACCGAACCACTTCCGCGGGATCCCTCGCTGATCGAGGCAGAGATGACGTTCCGCTTCGACGAGCAGGGCCGGGGATAGGGTCGAGGCACATGGCCGACGACCCCGGCTCCTCGCCACAAGCCAGCGTCCCCGACGAGCAGAAGGCGGTCGTCCTACACGACTCCTCTCCAGGGTCACACATGCCGAAGTGGCTGCCGAAGGCGATCCTCACGACGATCCTCATGATCGCCGCGGCGCTGGGCGCCTGGCAGGTGATCCGGACGCTGCGCGATCTGATCGTGTGGCTCGTGATCGCCCTTTTCCTTTCGTTCGCGCTCGAGCCCGGTGTGAACTGGCTCGCCGCCCATGGATGGAAAAGAGGCCTGGCCACCGCCGTACTCCTCTTCGGTCTCTTCATCGTTGGGATCGTGCTGATCGCATCGATGATCCCTCTCGTCATCCAGCAGGTCCGCGACCTGATCGACAACGTGCCCGGCTACATCGACCAAGCAAGCGACCTGTCCGAACGTTTGTTCAACTACAAGATCTCAAGCGAGAAGCTCGTCGAACAACTGCAGAACGCAGACATCTCGCTCGGCAACTACGCACGCAACCTCGCAGGGAATCTCCTCGGCGTGGGAGCGGCAGTGCTCGGCGCGGTCTTCCAGATGTTCACGATCGGATTGTTCACGTTCTATCTGGTAGCCGACGGTCCGCGGCTTCGCCGCACCGTGTGCTCGGTTCTTCCGCCGGAGAGACAACGGGAGGTCTTGTGGGCGTGGGACGTCGCGATCGACAAGACGGGGGGGTATCTCTACTCCAGGTTGCTGCTCGCAGCGGTCAACGGGACCGCGACGTTTTTCGTGTTGACGCTTCTCGGCGTTCCATTCGCACTGCCGCTTGCGCTCTACACAGGCTTGCTGTCTCAGTTCATCCCGGTCGTGGGGACCTACCTCGCCGCGATCGTTCCCCTTCTCGTCGCCTTACTCGACAGTCCGAGTTCCGCACTCTTCCTTGCCATCTACTTCGTCGTCTACCAGCAGATCGAGAACTACGTGCTGAGCCCAAGGATCACCGCGCGGACCATGCAGTTGCATCCGGCGGTTGCATTCGCCGCGGCGATCGCGGGAGGCAGCCTCATGGGAGCCATCGGAGCATTCCTCGCGCTTCCGGCGGCCGCCATCGTTCAAGCAGGTCTGTCGACTTACTTGACGCGTCACGAGGTTCTCGACTCTGAGTTGACGAGGGAGGTCGTCGAGGAGCAGGACTAGGGCGTCGGATCCGACGCGTCGTAGCGCGCGAATTGGGGCAGCAGCAGCGCCATGAGTCCGACGCCCGCGATGCACGCGACGCCTCCGAAGATCGTCGAGAACCTCACGCTCGTCAACGAAGCGAGCGCGCCGGCTTCCAGATTTCCGAGGCTCGGCCCGCTCGAGACGACCGCCAGCTCCATCCCGTGGAGCCTGCCGAGCATCTGTGGAGGCGCGGCCCTCTGAAGGATCGTCGTCCTGAAGATCGCGCTGATCATGTCGGCGGCCCCGGCGACCGTCAGGGCTAGAAGGGTGAGCCACAGAACGTCTGAGATCCCGAAGACGACGAGCGCGCCGCCCCACCCGACGACCGCGAGGTAGACGACGAAGCCTTGTCGGCGAACGTGACGGGTCCAGCCGCTACTTAGCGACGCGAGCAACGCGCCGAAAGACGGCGCGGCGTACATGAGCCCGAGTACCCGAGGCCCGGCCCCCAACGCATCGGCGAAAGCCGGAAACAACGCTTGGGGCATGCCGAAGACCATCGCGTTGAGATCGACGATGAACGAGCCCTGCAGCACCGGTCGATTCTTGAGGAACCGGATGCCGTCGAGGATCGATCTCATCGTCACCTCGTCCGCGTTCGGGTCGCGCGTCATGGGAACGATCAGGGATATAAGCGCGATCGCTCCAACGAACGAAAGCGCGTCGACCATGTAGGTGGAGGCGAGCCCGAACGTAGCGATGGCCACTCCACCGATGGACGGCCCGACGATGGCCGCGAAGTTGTGATACGAGCTGTTGATCGCCGCGGCCGACGTGAGACTGTCGGGAGGCACGAGAAGCGGCGTGGCCGATCTCTGCGCGGGAGAACCAAGCGCGTACGCGCCCGCGAGCGCGGCCGTCAACGTGTAGATCACCCAGAGCTGGGGCTCGTCGAGGGTCGCGTTCCATGCCAATCCCGCCGCGCAGAGCCCTCCCACCGCCTCGGTGACTATCAGGAGCCGGCGGCGATCCATCGCATCGGCGAGGGCCCCCCCGAGAAACGACAGCGTCAACAGAGGGATCAGTTCGACGAGCCCGATAAGGCCGACCGCGAGCGGAGACCCGGTGATCTCGTAGATCTGGAACGGGATCGCGACGAACGAGACGTGGCTCCCGATGGACGAGAGCAAGGTTGCCAACCACAGGAGTCTGAAGTCCCTGTGGTTCTTGAGGGGAGAGAGGTCTATCGCGATCGATCGCAACCGGCCGCGAGAAGCGGGCTCTGGCTGCGGGTCCTCTACCTCCGGCGGATCGTCCACGCGCCGAAGCTATCGGCACCCCGGCCCGGGATGGAACCGGGTTCGGTTCCCGTCGATTCACACGCGACCAGGCTTTCGCCTTCGATGCACTCGTCGGTGCCCTCGCCCCCGTCTAAGGAATCGACGCCTTCGCCTCCCGCTAGGAGGTCGTTGCCGGCGGCTCCGAAGATCTGGTCGTCGCCCGAGCTTCCATCCAGGAAATTGCCCGAGGCGTTCCCGCGGATGACGTCGGCGTTGATCGTTCCGAAGACGTTCTCGAACCCGGCGAGGTGGTCCTTGCCCTGACCTGTGGCGGTGCCCGACTCGAGGTCGACGGAGACGCCTGAAGCTCCGAAGAAGATCGCGGCATCGATCCCGCCTGCTCCGTCCATGGAGTCGGCTCCCGCGCCTCCGACCATGAGGTTGTCGTTGTCGTCTCCGACGAGCGTGTCGTCGAACGGGGACCCTTCGACGGAATCGATCGCGCTGAGCGTGTCCGCGCCCTCGCCTGTGGCGGTGCCCGCCGCGAGGTCGACCGTGACCGGGCCGGGCGAATCCGAGTAGAGAGCCGCGTCGACGCCGTCGGCGCTGCCGACGAAAGAGTCGTCGCCCGCGTACCCGAAATAGACGTCGGGCGTCGATGCATCCCCTCCGCCGCCTCCGGTCAAACGATCGTTGCCTTCTTCACCGGTGAGGTAGTTCGCCACGCTCGAACCGGTGATCGCGTCGTCGAACCGCGAGCCGAAGACGCCTTCCACACCGGACAAAACGTCGGACCCTTCGCCGGTCGCGGTGCCGGCGGCCAGATCCACCGTCACGCCCGCGTCCGAGTCCCGGTAAACCACGAAGTCAAGATTGCCGAAGCCTCCGCCGATCGAGTCGTCTCCCGCGCCCCCGATGAGGCCTTCGAAGTTGCCGATACCGGAGACGATCTCGTCGTTGCCTGCATCGCCGTAAACGAGATCTTTGCCGCGCTCTCCGTAGACGATGTCGTCGCCGGCACCACCCGACAACGTGTCGCCGCCACCGCTCCCGCAGATCGTGTCGTTCCCTCCGAAACCGAAGATCAGGTCGGCGCCGCCTCCGCCGACGATCACGTCCGCACGTCGCGTCCCATGGATCTCGTCGTTCTTCGAGGAGCCAACCATCGTTGCGCGCTTCCCGGCGCATGTAGGGCGAGCCGTTGCAGGCGCGATCCACGTCCCACAGAACAGCAGCGCGACGCAAAGAAGCGTTCTGATCTTCATGCCCAACCCCCTCCGGTGGACGAAATCAGAAGTGCGGAGCTACGCGGCCCCGGTCGTGGGCGGCTTGACCTTGTCGCGGGCGACCTGGCGCGCCGCGCCTGTGGCCGCCCCGATCAACGCGACCCACGCCGCCTTCTTTCCCGGGGCGATGTCCATGTCCACCTGCGGCGGGTCCTCGCGCGTTACGAGTCGCCACACGGTCGTAACGACATATGTGGCGACCTTGACCGCGATCATGCCCAGCAGCGCGGCGAGGATGGTCTGCACGAGCGTCGGTTTCTGAGGTATCGAACCGTCGGGCAGCGGTTGTTCTTCTGCCATCTGACTCCAATCCGTTTTCGCTTTCCCGGAAGTATGCCCCGCGGAGACCCCGCTACGCCTCGGCGAGCTCTCTTTCCATCCCGACCAACGCGTCGAGCTCCTCGCCGCCCTCGGAAGGACCGATCGCGATCATGCGATCGCCGGCCTGGAGCACGTATCCCGGTTTCGGCCTATAGGTCCATCGTCTGCCGCGTTGGACCGCCAGCACGAACATGCCCGTTTCGGTTTCGATCTTCAGTTCCTTGATCGACTTTCCGTCGGCGGTAGACCCGGGGGCGACGATCGTCTCGTGGCCCACCTCGTCGGATTCGACGAGGGCTGCAGCGATCACGGGATGAAGCTCCTCACCTTGCTCGACGAGCCGCGTCATCTCGCGCGCTGAATCGAAGATCATCTCGGAGGCGTGCGCGAGATGGAGCAGCGCGCGAAGGTCGTCGGTGTTTCTCGCCTCCATGGAGCTTCTCAGCACCCACGATTCGAGCTCATCGTGGATCGCGTCCGAGCGCGCCTCGAGATGACCGACCTCGGCTGCGAGCGCCTGGTCGTTGAACAGAAGCGCGGAGTAAGCGAGACCGACCGCCACCTCCGCGGAGTTCTTCATCTCGACGAGAAGGTCGACCGCTCGGTCGAGATCGGTAAGCGCGATGCCCGGAGGCTCGGGCGCTTCCGGCAGCGCCGGCGCGCCCATCAACCCGCGAGCCAGTGCCACGCCGTCTTCGGGGCCTTTCACGAGAAGGGCGTCGTTCGCGGAGACGACGTATTCCGCGCCGGGGTCGAGGTCCCACTCGCCGCCGCGGCGGGTCGCGATGACCCACATGCCGATCTCGACCGGAAGGTTGAGGTCTCTGAGCGATTGGCCGACGGCTTGAGCGCCCTCTCGAACCTTGATGCGCGACACGATCTCGTCCGCGTAGCGGAGGTCCTTACGAAGATCGTCGAGGAGCCCGAGGCTCGAGTGCACGACGTGCGCGATGTCTTCGGCCGCATCGGCGATCTTCTCGACCGCGGACGCGATCTCGAGCACCTTGGCCATGTGCTCGGCGTCCTCGGGGCTGCGAGCCGAAAGGATGGTGAGCTTCCTGAGCTGACGGAGATCTTCGAACATCCGATCCTCGAGCCGAACCACTTCCTTCGCGAGGTCGGCGTCGGCGAAGAAAACGGCCGCGTATGCGAGGTCGACCATGAGCTCCGACGAGTCTTTGATCTCGGCCAAAAGCCCTTTGACGGTACTTCGACCTTCTCCTGATTCCATGAAGTCCCCCTAGTTTGTCACGCGAGACCGACGACGACGAGTGAGATGACGAGGCAGATGACGCCCAGAAGGTCCATGCCGCTGGTCACCAGCGGGATGGTGTGGTTGTCGGGGTCGAAGCCGAACCTGTAGGTGATGATGGCCGCGTAGTAGCCGATAAAGGCGGCCACGACCAGAGCGAGCGTGCCTCCGAGCATCGCGGCCCCCAGGAACCTCCACACCCCCGGATAGGCCGCGTTCGTCACTTCGGCGGTTATCAAGGTCGTTACGGCCGTGACGGAATAGATGAAAAGCCCCATCCCGAGCACGACGGTTCCGTCGAGGAGCGCGGGCGCGCCCGGCTTCGCAGTCGGCGATGCGGCGCCCAGATGCAGTTTCGTCCCAAGGCGGGCCGCGAGGATCGAGCCCAGCGCCCCCGTGTTCTCGAGGAAGCCCGGAAGAAAGATCAGGAACGCGGGGAACGGAACGAACACCTCGTGGATGCGCGGTTCGACGACGGTGCCGGCGAGGATGTCCAGAACGATCGCAACGCACAGGATCGGAAAGCTCTCTCGGACGATGCGCTTCGCGACGGGCAGGACGGTGGTGATCCCGCGTACCATCGCGATAACCGCGATGGCGACGAAAACGATGCCTGCGATCGGCGTGAAGATGTCGATGTCGACGAGGTACGACGCGAGCAGCAGACACGGAAGCGTGACGACGTCGCCGACAACCGTTACAAGAACCGCGCCGACCGAGTCGAGGTCCCACCCTTTCTTGAACGACTGGATCGACAGCCACACCGTGAATGCCAGCACCAGCGCGGACGACAAGACCCCGCCGACAAGGGCCACAACCACGAAGTCCCAGACGCTTACCGTCTCGATCCCCACGAGCGAGGCGATCGACCGAGCGAGAAGACCCATGGTCACGGACGTACCGATCGTCAGGAGGGTCGCCGCGTAGACGTTTTGATACAGGGGACCCGTTTTCGTGCGCGATATCTCGAACAGCCCGACGTGGATGGCGGTGCCGAGACGAGCGGAGAGCGCGCCGAAGATGTTGCCGCGCATGCCGATCGATACCGGGATCAACACGAACAAGCCTGCGATCACGTCCAACCGATCGCTCATCCCTGCGAGCACGAGCCCGGACACGAGAGATGTAAGCGCGGATACGAAGTTCGCTACGAATCCTTGCCGAACGGTGGCGCGTTCCGTCGCCCAGTAATCGACGACCTGGCGCGCGGGGTCCGCGACCCTGCGAGCGGTTCCTCGAACGGCCCGCGTAGGCGGGCCGAGGATGGCGCGGATGAGGAACCCGATCCACCGGATCGGCGCAGCGATGGGCAGGCGTCGCCGCCTTTCGGGCTCTCTCATTTGGCGCTCATTTAAGGCCCTTTTAATCAGGAACCCCAAACCGGGGACCGGCGTCCAACCGAATAAGTAGTCGAGAGGACGGAAATCCCTCGGGGCAGGCACGGGGTGGACCCGTGTTGGGGTCGAGAGGAGCGCCGATGAGCAAGGACAACGCCATCCGGGGATCCAGGCCGCAGGGCCTGCCCAGGGCGTCGCAGCGCTACCCGGAGGGACGCCAGTGCTCCTTCCCCGGATGCGTCACGAAGCTCTCCGTTTACAACCGGCGTGAGAAATGCTGGGCTCACGCCGAGATGAAGGTTCCCCGCCTTCGCGGCCGCAAGCCGGCGGCCGGATCCGCTTAAGCCGCGCGGGTCGCATAGCCGCAGCGCCGCGGGGTAGGGCTATATCCTGTCGGCTGCTCGACTGGAAAAACAACGGAGGCTCCTACAGATGCGCGTGCGGCTCGCTCTCGTCCTCGCCCTGTTCACCGGCGCGTTCATCGCGACGATGCCGCCCGCACACGCCGCGCCCCGTCATGTCCTCGCTCAAGCGGACACCGACTCGCAATCGGAGGACACCGGCTCTACGACGGACGAAGAGGGCGGCAAAGGTCAGAGCGACGCCGACGCCGAGACCGGAGCCGGCGACAAGGCTCAGGAGCCGGCCGAAGAGGAAGAGGGTCCGCCTTGGACCTATCAGATGGCCAGGATCACGCTCGCGATGTTGGGTTTGGTCTTCTTGGGCATGGGTCTCGCTTACTGGAAGCTCATCGGCTCCCGTCAGCGCGGAGCGGTCTGACCGGCTGAAGTTGTGTCTCGCCTGATCGATCCAAGGATCGCCACCGCGGTGGCGAAGCGCGTCGCAGGCGATTCCCCCCTCGAGAGCTCCTACCTCCTCGATCGGCTTCGTCGCGATCTCGACGCCGCGGTGCCGCGGTCCGAAGACCTGGTCGCCGCGGAGAGCGGGATCCCGGCTCCCCAACCGGTCAAGTGGGGGATCATCGGTCGCGCTCGTTGGGCCGAGGTGAACATCACCGGCATGACTCGATTGCTGGGACCCATCCAGGATCGGATCGGATCGAGACTCGATGCGGCTCCGATGCCGGTGAGGGTCGCTCAAACGGCCGCGGTCTCGGCCGAGGTCGGCGCGCTGCTCGGCTACATCTCCAAGCGCGTGCTCGGTCAGTACGACCTGCTCGTCCCCGAAGAAGGCGCCCACGAGAAGCCTCGTCGCCGGCGCACGTCCTCGGCGGATGACGGCGCGGCCCTCTACTTCGTCGGGGTGAACATGGTCGAGACCGAGCGTCGTTTCGGGTTCGTGCCCGAGGAGTTCGCGCTTTGGGTCGCGCTGCACGAGGTGACGCACCGATTCCAATTCGAAGGCGTTGAGTGGTTGCGGCCCCGGTTCCTCGAACTCGTTCACTCGTACATGGATTCGGTCGAGATGGATGCCAAGGGACTCGCGCGGAAGTTCGGCGGCGCCGTTCGCAAGCTGACCTCGCGCACGGTTCCTCCGGAGGAGAAGAGTCCCATGTATCTGTTCGCGGACGAAGAACAGCGTCGCGTCCTCGATCAGATCCAGGCTTTGATGACGGTCGTGGAGGGCCACGGCAACTACGTGATGGACACGATCGGAGCGCGCGTCATCCCGTCGTTCAGACAGATGAGACACGTCTTCCAGCGACGGCGCGAGCAACAGAGCAGGTTCCAACGGATCGTTGCGCACGCGATCGGACTCGAGATGAAGCTCCGCCAGTATGAGTTGGGACAGCAGTTCTGCGAAGGCGTAGCCGGACGTGAGGGCCCCGCCGCTCTGGAGGCTCTTTGGAGCTCGCCCGAGAGCTTCCCAACGATGGCCGAGCTCCGTGCACCCGAAACATGGCTGAACCGGGTAGCGGCCTAGGCGCCGACAGGCCGCGCGGCGGCCCGGGCTTCGACATCTACGAACGCGCTCTGTCGACCATCAAGAGCCGCGGCTTGATCGGCAGAGAGGAGTCCGTTCTCGTTGCCTATTCGGGCGGACCCGATTCGACCTGTCTTCTGGATGTGCTTACGCGGGTTCGACACGATCTCGATATCGACATCGTCGTTGCTCATGTCGATCATGGTTTGGGCGAGGACTCCGAGGAGGTTTCCGCCGCGGTGGCGCGGAACATCGCGGCGGCCGGCCTCGACGTACACGTCGCGCGCGCTCACGATCTTGCCGGTCCGAACCTTCACGAGCGAGCGCGCGCGTTCAGGTATGCGTTCTTCGAATCGATCGCCGATCAGGTGGGGGCAACGAAGATCGCAACCGGTCACACCCTCGACGACCGGGTCGAGACGACGCTCGGCCGCCTGGTTCATGGATCGGGCACCGACGGGCTGGCGGGGATCCCGCCGAAAGAGGGCCGGCGGGTTCGTCCTCTGATCGAGGTCCGGCGACCGGAGACCCGCGCTTACTGCGACGAGTGTGGGTTGGGCTTCGTCGACGATCCGGCGAACGAGGACGACCGCTTCGAACGAGCGACACTCCGGTCCAAGGTTCTTTCGGCGATCGAGTCGCACTGGGGCGACGGCGCGGTGAGGGCGATGGCTCGCTCCTCGGACAGGCTCGGGGAGGACTCCGAGGCTTTGACCGCTTTGGCCGAACGACTGGCCGGCGAGCTGCTTGTGCGCACAGACTCGGACGTCCGGATCGAACTGGCGGCCCTCGGCCCCATGCCTCGGGCCCTGAGACGGCGCATCCTCGAGCGCGCTGTCGGCCGGGTCCGGGATCGCGCAGCCGGGATCGACAGGATCCTCGCGGGCCTCGACGGCGATCCGGCTCGCTTTGGAACCGTCTCGGTCGCGTCCGGCATCGAAGTCACGATCGATGGGTCGGCCCTCCTCGTCAGAGGGTCGGATGGATCCGCTGATTAGGATGCGTCGATGACCCAGGTGCACCCGGACATCGCAGAGATCGTCATCTCCGAAGAAGAGATCCAAGACAAGATCTCCGAGCTCGCGAAGCAGATAACCGAGGATTACCGCGACAAAGATCTGCTGCTCGTGGGCGTGCTCAAGGGCGCGTTCGTTTTCATGTCCGACATCGCGCGACAGGTGCAGCTTCCACTCGAGTTCGACTTCATGGCGGTTTCGTCTTACGGGTCGGCAACGAAATCTTCGGGCGTCGTTCGGATCCTCAAAGATCTCGACTACGAGATCACCGACCGGCACGTCCTCCTCGTAGAGGACATCATCGATTCGGGTCTGACGATCTCGTACCTCTTGCGCTACCTCGAGGCGCGCAGACCCGCTTCGCTCCAGATCTGTTCGCTCTTCTGGAAGAAAGGTGAGCAAGCGGTGCCGCTCGATGTGAAGTATCCGGGCTTCGAGATCCCGCCCGTATTCGTCGTCGGCTACGGCCTCGATTACGCCGAGAAGTACCGAAATCTTCCTTACATAGGCATCCTCAAACCCGAGGCATACGGGGGAAAAGCGCCTTAGTAATGCCATCCCCCTTCAGCCGGAGCCAGGGTTGGCCGACTATCGGGGAGACTTGAATTCCCCCTGCGCTACCCTTGAGTGACCATGAATCGCATCTTCAGGTCGGCGATCTTCTATCTGCTTCTGATCATCGCCGTCGTCTGGGTGTTCAACCTCTACCGTGCGGGAACCGACAAGCCCCTGGTCTACGACTCGGTCAACGAGTGGGTCGCAGACATCCGAGCCGACAAGGTCTCCACCGCTGAGTTCCTGAGCAAGGACGAGAAGGTCGTCGGGAAAACGGTCGACGACAAGGATTACGAGCTCAACCTCCCGCTCGACACCATCGACGATTACCAGCAGCTCGCCTTCGATGAAGAGGTGCTGGTCAGCGCGGATCCGCAGACGGGATCGGTGTTCCTCTCGGTCCTCTTCCAGTTCCTCCCGATCCTGATCATCGTCGGCTTCTTCTTCTTCCTGATGCAGCAGATGCAGGGCGGCGGGAACCGGGTGATGAGCTTCGGGAAGTCGCGCGCCCGCCTCGTGACGAAGGACCAGCCGAAGATCACGTTCGCCGACGTCGCGGGGCTCGACGAAGCGGTCGAGGAGCTCCAGGAGATCAAGGAGTATCTCGAGGCGCCTCAGAAGTTCCAGGCGATGGGGGCCAAGATCCCCAAGGGCGTTCTCCTATACGGCCCCCCGGGCACCGGCAAGACGCTCCTGGCCCGCGCTGTCGCAGGAGAGGCCGGCGTGCCGTACTTCTCGATCTCGGGCTCGGACTTCGTAGAGATGTTCGTCGGCGTCGGGGCGAGTCGGGTGCGCGACCTCTTCGAGCAAGCGAAGGCGAACGCTCCGTCGATCGTGTTCATGGACGAGATCGACGCGGTCGGACGTCACCGCGGCGCGGGTCTCGGCGGCGGCCACGACGAGCGCGAGCAAACGCTGAACCAGTTGCTCGTCGAGATGGACGGCTTCGACGTGAAGTCCGGCGTGATCCTGATCGCAGCCACGAACCGTCCCGACATCCTCGACCCCGCTCTTCTCCGTCCGGGTCGCTTCGATCGCCAGATCGTCGTCGATCGGCCCGACCTCAACGGTCGCATCGGGATACTCAAGGTGCACACGCGTGGCAAGCCGTTGGCCAAAGAGATCGATATCGAGGTCCTGGCTCGTCGGACGCCGGGCTTCACCGGCGCCGACCTCGCGAACGTCGTGAACGAGGCCGCGCTGCTCGCGGCGCGCTTCTCGCGGACCGAGATCGGGATGCCCGAGCTCGAGGAGGCGATCGACCGCGTGCTGGCCGGCCCGGAGCGCCGCAGCCGCGTCATCTCCGAGAAAGAGAAGAAGGTCATCGCGTATCACGAGGCGGGCCATGCTCTCGTCAGTCACGCGCTCCCGAACGCGGATCCCGTGCACAAGGTCTCGATCGTCTCGCGCGGACGCGCGCTCGGTTACACGTTGACGCTGCCGACCGAGGATCGATTCCTCGTGACCCGCTCCGAGTTGATCGACGAGCTCGCGATGCTCCTTGGGGGCCGCGTCGCCGAGGAGGTCGTCTTCGATGAGCCGACGACGGGCGCCTCCGACGACATCCAGCGGTGCACGCGCATTGCCAAGTCGATGGTTACGCAATACGGCATGTCCGATCTCGGTCCTCTCGCCCTCGGTGAGAACGAATCTCAACCGTTCCTGGGCCGCGATTTCGGTCACGTGAAGGACTACTCCGACGTCGTCGCAGCCAAGATCGACTCCGAGGTTCGTCGGTTGGTCGAAGAAGCGCACGACGAGGCGCGCGAGATCGTTCTTCGCTACCGCGACAAGTTGGACCTGATGGTCGAGCGCCTTCTCGAAAAGGAATCTCTCGAGAAGGAAGAGGTCGCCGAGATCCTGGCCGAGGTCGCCAAGCAATCTCCGGCCAACCCGCTGGAGCGCACGCGGATCCGGCGCGAGGCCCGCGACGCGTCCACTCCAGGGACCCCGTCCGACGAGTCCCCGAAGCGGCCGGCGCTACGTCCGAAGCCGCGTCTCGGAGAAGCGTAGGTCTCTCGGCCGCGCCCGGTTCGCTAACCTGAACCGATGGAAGACAGACCGGAATTCGATCGTCAGCTGATCGTCGACGCCGTCCGCCAGATCCTCAAAGGCATCGGCGAAGACCCGGATCGCGAAGGCCTGATCAAGACTCCCGAACGGGTGGCGGACATGTTCGCCGAAGTTTTCTCGGGCATCGGTTCCGATCCCAAGGATCTTCTCGACACTCGCTTCGACGAAGAGCACGACGAGATGATCATGGTGCGAGACATCCCCTTGTTCAGCCAGTGCGAGCATCATCTGGTCCCGTTCGTTGGGAAGGCTCACGTCGCCTACATCCCAAACGACTCCGGCCAGATCACCGGGATATCGAAACTCGCGCGCGTGGTCGATCTTCTCGCGCGGCGGCCTCAGGTTCAGGAGCGACTGACCAGTCAGATCGCCGACGCGATCGAACACGCCCTTGAACCGCGCGGCGTTCTCGTCGTCATCGAGGCGGAGCACTTCTGCATGACGATGCGCGGTGTGCGCAAGCCGGGCAGCCAAACGGTCACCTCGGCCGTCCGGGGGATCTTCCGAGCGAACGAGAAAACCCGCGCGGAGGCTCTCGGCTTCATCCATCGCGGTCACTGATGCAGCTGCGCCTGCCTGCCGGATCCCTGTCCCTCGATCGCGTCGTGGTGATGGGGGTCCTCAACGTGACCCCCGACTCGTTCTCGGACGGCGGCCGTTTCCTCGACGCGCAGGTCGCCGTGAAGCACGCGCTCGAGATGGTCGAACAGGGCGCGGGGATCATCGACGTGGGAGGCGAATCGACGAGACCGGGGGCGACCCCGGTTCCGGAGGACGAGGAGCTCAAGCGCGTGATGCCCGTCGTCGAGGCGCTCGTGGAGCGAACGGAGGTTCCGATCTCGATAGACACACGCAAGGCGGAGGTGGCCCGCCGAGCCGTCGAGGCCGGGGCGTCGATCGTCAACGACACGCTGGGGGAGGAGTCCGACGAGGCGATCTGGAAAGTGGCTGCGAATACCGGCGCGGCTCTCGTCTTCATGCATTCGAGAGGCACTCCCGACACGATGCGTTCTCTGGCCGCCTACGGCGACGTCACGCACGAGGTGTCCGCGCTCCTGAAAGACGCAGCGCTGCGGATCGAAACCTTAGGTGTCCCGCATGACGGGATCGTCCTCGACCCGGGGATCGGGTTCGCGAAGAACCCCCGACAGAACATTCAACTGCTGGACGGATTGGAAGAGATAGTCGATCTGGGCTATCCGGTCCTCGTCGGGACGTCGCGAAAGTCGTTCATCGGCGCGGTGCTCGATCTGCCGGAAGACCAGCGCGTCGAAGGCACGGCTGTGACGGTAGCGTGGTCGGTGATGAAGGGGGCGCGGATCGTGCGCGTGCACGACGTGTTGGAGATGACGAGGGTCGTGAGGATGACCGAAGCGATCATGGATCCAAACGTCATCGCATGACCGATCGGATCGATATCCGCGACCTGCATGTGATGGCCCATGTAGGCGTCACGCCGGAGGAGCGCAGAGACGAGCAGCTTCTCGTGATCAACATCCAGATCCAAGCCAACCTCCAGCCGGCCGGGACCAGCGACGATCTCGCCGACACGGTGGACTACGGACGGGTAACTCTCGACATCGCAGAGATGGTCCGCACGACCGAGACGAAACTGCTGGAGCATCTGGCCGAGCTGATCGCCGCGCGCATAGGCACCCACGATGGGGTAGAGAGTGTCTCTGTGGAGATCTCCAAGGCGACCCCTCCGATCGACGAGGAGGTCGGAAGCGTTGGAGTGAGGATCGAGAGGGGGTTCGATTGACGGTCGCTTATGTCGGCATCGGTTCTAACGTCGGCGACCGGAGCCGGTTCGTGAGGGATGCGGTGGAGGCTCTCCGCTCGAACGATGACGTCGAGGTGCTCGATGTCTCGAGTCTCTACGAGACATCTCCGCTCGGGGGTCCACCTCAGCGTTCGTTCATCAACCTCGCCGTCAAGATCGATACGGCTCTCGAGCCGAGAGCGCTGCTGGAAACATGCAAAGCCATCGAGGCGCGTTTCGGCAGAGAGCCAAGCGACATCAGATGGGGGCCGCGGGTCGTCGACCTCGACATCCTTCTGTATGGGGACGAAAAGGTGAACGAGCCCGACCTCGAGATCCCGCACGCCCGTCTCCGCGAGCGCAAGTTCGCGTTGATCCCCCTCCTCGAGATGGAGCCCGGGATCACCGACCCATGGGAGGGGCGTTACTCGGAGGCGCTCGACGAAGCCGAGGGCGACGTCGAGTTCATCGAGGGATTCTGATGGGTGACCTGGTCTGGAAGGGAGACTCGGGCCACGTCAACGTTCGCATCGACGACGGGGTAGCGATCCTCACGATCGATCGTCCGGAGAAATTGAACGCTCTCACCGTCGAGATGTTGAAGGACATCGGGCGAGGGATCGAGAGTCACGGCGACGGATCCAAAGCCGACGCGCTGGTTCTTACGGGGGAGGGCCGAGCGTTCTCCGCTGGCGACGACCTAAAGGCGACCGAGGACTTGGACGACGCGGGCTTCGAGGAGCTCATCTCGTCGTTCCAGGCGCTCACCTTGGCCGTCCTCAGAACGAAGGTCCCCGTGGTCGCCGCTCTGAACGGCCTCGTCGTTGGGGGCGCGGCCGAGTGGGTGTTGTCCTGCGACGCGCGGGTCGGCGGCCCCGAGACTTACTTCCTGTTCCCCGAGAACAGCGTCGGTCTGACCATCTCGAACGCGTCGACGTACCTGTTGCCGCGGTTCCTTGGGGGCCGGGCGTTGCCGGCCGTCCTCAGCGGCGAGCGGATCCGATCGGACGAGGCGTCGCGACTCGGCTTGATCGACTACCTCGTAGACGATTCGACGGCGGTGCTTCCGAAAGCGGTCGAGCTGGCGCGCGCGTGGTCTCGGCCCGGCCTTGCCACCGATCTCCATCTGCGGATGCTGCGTCCGCCGCTCGATGAGATCGAGAAGGCGATCGCGCGCGAGAACGGGTTCGCGAGCGAGGGCTGGAACCGAAACCTCGCGCGCGAAGCGATCGGCCGGTTCTATTCGAATAGAAACGATCGACGCGGCTAGCGAGAGATGGCCGTCGATCCAAACTGGCCCGAACCCGAGGGGTTCGACAGAGAAGATCTGCTGACCCTGGTCCGCCGTCAGGCCGATCGCTACGGCGATCGGACGTTCATGTCGTTCGGCGACGGGACGACCATGTCCTACGCACAGCTGCGAGATCGCGTGGCGGGGGTTAGAGCGCGGCTGGGCGAGATGGGCGTGAAGCCCGGCGACCGAGTCGGGTTGATGCTTCGGAACTCACTCTTCTATCCGGTCGCCTGGCTGGGCATCCTCACGGGCGGGGCCGTCGCCGTTCCGGTCAACAGCAGGTTGCGCGGCAACGACGCGGGATACGTGCTCGGGCACAGCGAGAGTCGCGTCGTCATCACCGACGATGCGACGGAAGCAGCCGCGAGGGAGGCCGCCGGATCCTCGGGCATCGAGCACGATTTCCTGGTTGCGCGCGCGGGCGACCCGATGGCCGAGCTGATCGCCGAAGACGTCGGCGACGCGCCGGACGGCGGGTCCCTGGCGAACATCCAGTACACGTCCGGGACGACGGGCTTTCCGAAGGGATGCATGCTGACTCATGGCTACTGGCAATGGATGGCCGGAGTCACCTCGGCAGTGATGGGCCTGAACGAGGATGCAACATTCCTGACGTCGCAACCGCACTCCTACATCGACCCGCAATGGAACGTGATCGCGGGGTTGAGATCGGGCGCACACCTCGTGCTCCTTGACGGATTCCACCCGAGCACCTTCATGCGCTCGATAGTCGATTTCAAAGTCACGACTTTCTATTGCCTCGGCGTGATGCCGACGCTTCTCCTCAAGCAGCCTCCTCAGTCTTGGGAGAAAGAAAACGTTCTTAGGGCGGTCTATTGCTCCGCGATCCCAGTGCGGCTTCATGCGGAGATCGAGGAGCGCTGGGGCGCGCCGTGGTACGAGGCCTTCGGCATGACCGAAAGCGGGTTCAACACGACGGTGTTGCCCGAGGATCACGACGAGGTCGTCGGCACCGGATGCATCGGCTCCGCCTTGCCTCACAACGAGGTCAGCGTCCTAACTCCCGACGGAGAGGTCGCGGCCCCCGGCCAGACCGGCGAGTTCGTGCTCCGAGGGAACGGTCTGATGCTCGGCTATTACCGCAACGAAGAGGCGACCGAGGCTTTCTTCGCGGACGGGTGGGGGCACACAGGCGACATCGCCGAGATGGACGAGCGCGGACGGATCTATTACCGCGGTCGATTCAAAGAGATGATCCGGCGCGCGGGGGAGAACATCTCTCCCGTGGAGATCGAGGCGACCCTGGGCACGCATCCGGGGATCGTCGAGTGCGCCGTGCGTGCCGTTCCCGACCCGGACGTCGAGGAGGAGATCAAGGCTTACGTGGTCCTCGCGGAGCCCGGCTCGCTGTCGGCCCAGGACGTGCACTCCTTCCTCTCGGGACGCCTCGCTCCGTTCAAGGTTCCCCGGTACTACGAGTTCCGATCCGAGCTGCCGCATACGCCCTCGGAGCGGGTGGCCAAGCACCTTCTCGGCGAGCCACTTAACGAGGCCACCGTAGAGATCCGCCGCAGGTAGGCCGCCGGGCCGCGGCGAATATGCTGCGGATACGACCGGTACCTGATGCAAGGACTGGAGCGACAGAGTTGTCTCGAACCCCTCTGCGCGTTGCCCTGATAGGCGCGGGCAGCGTCGGAACCGCCGTGGCCTTCCTCCTGAAGGAACGCGGCCATCCCATCGCCGGAGTCGCCTCGAGGAGCGAGGAGTCGGCCGAACGCGCCGCCCGGCGGCTGGGTTGCCCGGTGTTCGATCAGACGCGGGCCGTGCCGGCGGACCTGATCCTGCTGGGGGTCCCCGAACCGGCGATCGAAGGGGCGGCGACGGACGTGGCTCGGTGGGTGGGGCCGGGCAGCCGCGTCGTCCACTTCGCCGGAGCGGTCGGGGTCGAGCCGCTCGGTCCCGTCACCTGCATGGGCGCGCGACCGGCCGCGCTGCATCCCGTTCAGGCTTGCCCCGACCTCGACACGGCGATCGCTCGGCTCCCGGGCTGCGCCTGGGGCGTCACCTGCCCGGAGGACTTGAGGGATTGGAGCCATTCGCTGATCTCCGATGATCTCGGGGGCGAGCCCTTCGATGTTTCTTCCGCCGACCGCGCGGTGTGGCATGCAGCGGCGGTTGCGACCTCGAACTCGATCGCGGCGGTGATGGCCGTGGGGGAGGGGCTCCTGAGATCGATCGGGATAGAAGACCCGGTTCGGGTGCTGGGCCCGATCTCGGCCGCCACCGTTTCGAATGCGCTCGAAGCGGGCGGCGGATCGAACGCTCTCACCGGACCGGTGGTTCGCGGCGAGATCGGGACGATCGAAGCTCATGCGCGCGCTCTCCGAGAGAAAGCGCCGCAGATGCTTCAGGCGTATCTCGACGCCGCTCGAGTCGTGCTGATGGCCGCGCGATCGTCGGGCCGGATAGATGAGACGACCGCCGGCGACATAGAGCAAGTCTTGAAGGCGGCGTCCACGTGGACGTGATCAGAACCGAGTCGGATCTTCGGATGAAGCTCGATGGGTCGCGGCGCGAAGGCAAAGTGATCGGTTTCGTTCCCACGATGGGAGCGTTGCACGAAGGTCACCTATCGCTTCTGAAAGCGGCGAAGTCGAGATCGGATGTTGTCGTCTTGAGCATCTTCGTGAATCCAACTCAGTTCGGCCCGGGCGAAGATCTCTCCCGCTACCCGAGAGACGAAGAGCGAGATCTCGATCTCGCTCGGGCGGAAGGGGTCGATATCGCGTTCCTCCCCTCGGTCGATGAGATGTACCCGAGAGGCTCATCGACCGTCGTGCAGGTCGGCGACGTATCGGATCCCCTGGAAGGAGAGAGCCGCCCCGGACATTTCGCCGGCGTGGCGACGGTGGTTGCGAAGCTCTTCAATCAGGTTCAACCGACCTTGGCGGTATTCGGCCAGAAGGACGCGCAACAGGTAGCCGTGATCAAGCGAATGGTCCGAGACCTCTCTTTCCCAGTGGAGATCGTGGTCGAGCCGACCGTTCGCGAGGGAGACGGCCTCGCGATGAGCAGCCGCAACGCCTACCTGAAGCCCGCCGATAGGAAGATCGCGACCCTCCTGCACTCCGCGCTCGAGGCAGGCCTCGAGACTCTGAGCAAGGGAGCGGGTGCCGAGGAGGCCGAGGCCGTGATGTTCGAAGTGCTGAGGGGATCGCCGGCGATCGACGTTGACTACGCGCGAGCGGTCGATCCCGATACGTTCGGCCCCCCGCGAAGCGGCGGGCCGGTCCTTCTCACCATCGCCGCGCGGGTCGGCGCGGCGCGACTGATCGACAACGCCATCTACGAACCCGAGAGATAAGGAGACCGATATGCGGCGAGAGATGATGCGAGCGAAGATCCACCGTGCGACCGTGACCGATGCCAACCTCGATTACGTTGGAAGCATCACCATCGACTCGAGCTTGATGCAGGCGGCGGATCTTCGGGAATACGAGAAGGTTCAGATCGTCGACGTAGACAACGGCGCGCGCTTCGAGACCTACGTGATCGAAGGCCCGCCGGGCTCCGGCACGATCTGTCTGAACGGCGCGGCCGCGAGGTTGGTGCAGCCCGGCGACAAGGTGATCATCATCGCCTACGGATCTTTCGAGCCACACGAGCTGGAGGGCTTCGCGCCTCGCGTGGTTCATGTGGACGAGAACAACCGCGAGCTGGTTGGATCGACCGCCTGATGCTTCTAGCCGTCGACGTCGGCAACACCCAAACCCATCTGGGGGTCTTCGACAGGAAGTCGCTCGAGTACGAGTGGCGCGCCAGTACGGACCCGACCCGAACCGCCGACGAGCTCGCGCTCATGTTCGGGCAGTTCTTGGATCTCGCCGATCTGTCTTTCTCCCGTCAGATAACCGGCGTTGCGATCTCTTCCGTGGTGCCCCGTGCCACCCAGGAGCTTCGCGAGATGACGTCCCGGTATTTCGGGTTCGAGGCGGTCGTCGTCGAGCCCGGCGTGCGGACCGGGATAGCGATCCTCACCGACAACCCGAGAGAGGTCGGCGCGGACAGGATCGCCAACGCCGTTGCGGCGCACGAGCTGTATCCAGACGAGCCTGTCGTCGTAGTCGATTTCGGAACCGCCATCACCGTCGACGCCATCTCCGCTAAGGGGGAGTACCTCGGCGGCGCCATCGCTCCCGGGATCGACACCGCCGCTACCGCGCTGTTCTCTGCGACGGCACTGATCCGCAGGGTCGAGTTGGTGGAGCCTCCTGGATCGGCGATCGGGAAAAGTACGGTGACCAGCGTCCAGTCCGGCATCATCTACGGGACGGCGGGATTGGTCGACGGTCTCACCGAGAAGATCGTCGACGAGATCGGCGATCAGGCACGCGTGATCGCCACCGGAGGCCTGGCCCCCGTGCTCTTGAACCACTGCCGCTACCTCGAACGACTGGAGCCGACGCTGACCTTAGAAGGACTTCGGATCATCTACGAACGCAACGCGGAGGCGAACCGGTGACGGGCAGCCCCTACCCATATCGATTCGAGCGCACCCACGAGATCGGCGATCTTCGGAAACGTTTCGATTCGTTGGAAGCCGGCGCGGACTCCGGCGAGACCGCACGTATCGCCGGACGCGTCCTAACGGTGCGTGGCCAGGGCAAGGTCGCGTTCGTAGACGTCGCGGATTCGTCGGGAAAGCTGCAGTTGTTCGCGCAGCACGCCGTGTTGGGCGACGCCGGCATGGAATCGTTCAAGAAGATCGGCGTCGGCGACGTCGTGGGGGCCGAAGGCGGCGTCGTTATGACCCGCAGGGGCGAGCTCTCGCTGATGGTTTCGGACGCGACGATCCTCGCGGAGTGCAAGAGACCGATGCCCGATAACTGGCACGGACTCAGCGATGTCGAGACGCGCTATCGCCACAGATACCTTGACCTGCTCTTCAATCCCGAGGCTCGACGGTCGGTCGAAGCACGCGCTCGAGCGAACGCAGCTATCAGGACCTTCTTCGACGAACGTGGGTTCATAGAAGTCGAGACCCCTCTTCTACAGCCCATCGCGGGCGGGGCGGTCGCCAGGCCGTTCGTCACGCACCACAACGCGCTCGACATCGACCTCTATCTGCGGATCGCGCCGGAGCTGTATCTGAAGCGCTTGCTCATCGGCGGCCTCGATCGTGTCTACGAGTTGAATCGAAGCTTCCGCAACGAGGGCGTATCGACCAAGCACAATCCCGAATTCACGATGCTCGAGGCTTACGAGGCGTACGTCGATTACGACGACACCATGGCGCTTGTCGAGGATCTGGTCAGGGCGATCGCGCTCGCGGTCAACGGTCATTGCCGGATCGAAGCCGGTGAGTCCTTGATCGATCTGGATCAGCCGTTCAAGAGGATGACGATGTTCGAGGCCATAAAGAGCGTCACCGACAAGGATCTCGAGGACGTGTGGCGTTCCGGCGATCGCGGCGCGCTCGAGGCAGAGGCGAAGACGATGGGCGTCGAAGTCGAGAAGACCTGGGGCCGTGGAAAGATCATGGCGGAGATATTCGAGATAACGAGCGAGAAACGATTGCCCGGAGCGGTTTTCGTGGCCGGTTTTCCGAAAGAGGTCTCGCCCTTGGCAAAGGATCACCGCTCGATCCCCGACTTCACCGAGCAGGCCGATCTGGTTATCGGCGGAGTCGAGATCGCCCCCATCTACTCAGAGCTCAACGACCCCGACGAGCAGCGTCTCCGCTTCAGGCAGCAAGCGGATGCGAGGGCCGCGGGCGACGAGGAGGCCCCTTTGCCGGACGAGGAATTCATCGAAGCCCTCGAGCACGGGATGCCTCCTGCGGGTGGCTTCGGCCTCGGCGTAGATCGGTTGCTCACTCTGCTGCTGGGAAGCGGCTCGATCCGCGAGGTCGTGCTTTTCCCGACCCTTCGCCCCGGCTCCTAGATCCGGACCGCGGTCCGGTTAGAGGCTTTCCGGTGGCAGGATTCCGCGATGAGACGGCTGACGGCGCTCGTTCTCTTCGCTTCGCTCGCCTTGTTGTCGTGCGAAACGAAGGAACCTTCGGTGACCTTCCCCTCGCGCACGCCCAATTCGACCCCGACCTCTTCCGACGCCTTCGTCGTGGGCCTCGTGGGAACGCTCACCGGACCTGACTCGTGGAGGGGTGAGGACGCTTTCGAGGGGGCCGACCTCGGCGTCCACGATCTGAACCAACAACGGGGCGGCGCCGCATTCGAGCTCGTCAGTCTGGATGACGAGGGCGACCCGGAGAGATCACTCGAGCTCGTTCGCCAGCTCGCCGAGTCTCAGAGGACGATCGGAGTCGTCTACGCGGGCCCCCCCGAGGCCGTGCGAGGGGCCGAGTCGGCGCTCGCTGATGCCGGCATCCCTGCGCTCGTCTGCTACGGCGATCTCTACGCGGCCCGAGAGCTGACCGCCCACACCTTCCAGGTCGGGCCCTCTTACCTGTGGGAAGCCCGCCGGCTGGCCGGCTACTTCGTGAGGGATCGGCGCTACCGGCGCATCGGGGCTCTCGCCCCTTCCGGGGATGCGTGGGACGGCGCGCTGGGATCTCTCGAAACGGCGATGGAGGAGGCGGGCGCCGAGCTCGCTCGCACGGAGCGGTTCGCAGACGAGTCAGAAGTGGGAGCGGCTCTCGACGGGTTGAAGGAGGCGAAGTCCGAGGCTGTGATCGTGGGCGGAGATCAAGGGGATTTCCAAGCCGTCCTTCAAGAACTGCGAAGCAGAAGCGGCCTATACAAGTCGACGTCGAGGGCGCGGATCGCGACGGCCCGGTCCCCCCGGCAAACGAGGCGACACGCGCGCGCGTGGCGTCCTCAGATCGGGGCTTTCGATCCCGCGATCGGGATCGGGGTCGAATCGGGAGTCCTGGTCCCCGGGACGGTCGCCGCCGACAGTTATTCGCGAGGCGCTCAAACACTGCCCGTGCCGAGCCTCGCCGACTTCTCGAAGGCCTTCTCGGCGTGGTGGGAGTCGGAGCCGCTCGGCTGGGAGCGTCGCGGTTACGAAGCCGTGCGGATCATCGGCTGGGCCCATGCGGCCGCCGAAGGAAAGGGCGATCTCGCTCAAGTGCTCGAAACGATGAGGGGCGAAAGACTCGGGGGGCTGGACGTCACTTTCGGTCCGGACGATCACACCGTCGTGGATGCTCCTTCCGTGGGCCTTTGGGTGGTTCCCACGCAGGACGACATCCGCACTTTTTCGCTGTCGCTTCCGGACGAGCTCCCTTGGGCCCCCCTGGCCCGCGGGTTCTCGATCGACGGAGAGGACACCGAGATCCCATCGAAGGACTGGCGGTATCTCTTCAAGAACGCGCCGCGCCCCGAGGCTCCTCCGCCGAAGGTCACCAAGATGAAGTTTTCCGTGGCCAGCCCACGCAGGGACCCGATCCACTAACTCGGGCCCCTTGCCGTGCCGATAACCAGGAACGAAAGTGGGTCTTGCAGCGTTCTAACCAAGTGTGGGTAGAGAGGTCGATGGGAAGACCACCCTCCCTATAAAATGAGCGTGAGAGGGCCGGGTGTTACCTGGGCCCTCCTTCACTAGGTAAGGAGGCCTGGCTTGTTCGAAAGGTTCACGGACCGGGCCCGCCGCGTGGTCGTCCTCGCACAGGAAGAAGCGAGGCTCCTCAACCACAACTACATCGGGACCGAGCACATCCTGCTCGGCCTGATCCATGAAGGCGAGGGCGTCGCCGCTAAGGCGCTCGAATCGTTGGGCATCTCGCTCGAGAAGGTGCGCCAGCAGGTTGAAGAGATCATCGGTGCGGGTCAGTCGCCCCCTTCGGGACACATACCGTTCACTCCGCGCGCGAAGAAAGTTCTGGAGCTTTCGCTCCGGGAGGCCCTTCAGCTCGGTCACAACTACATCGGCACCGAGCACATCCTGCTCGGGCTGATCCGCGAAGGCGAAGGCGTGGCCGCGCAGGTCCTCGTCAAGCTCGGCGCGGACCTGAGCCGCGTTCGCCAGCAAGTCATCCAGTTGCTGTCGGGCTACTCGGGTGCCAAGGAATCGCCGGGCGGAGGGGGAGCCGAGACCCCGCAGGGCTCGCTCGTACTCGACCAGTTCGGACGCAACCTCACGCAGCTCGCGCGCGAGAACAAGCTCGACCCGGTCATCGGGCGCGAGAAAGAGATCGAGCGCGTGATGCAGGTGCTGTCGCGCCGCACGAAGAACAACCCCGTCCTCATCGGCGAGCCGGGCGTCGGCAAGACCGCGATCGTGGAGGGCTTGGCTCAGGCGATCGTCAAGGGCGAGGTGCCCGAGACCATCACCGGCAAGCAGCTGTACACGCTGGACCTCGGCGCTCTGGTCGCCGGTTCCCGTTACCGCGGTGACTTCGAAGAGCGTCTGAAGAAAGTTCTCAAAGAGATAAAGACCCGCGGTGACATCATCCTGTTCATCGACGAGTTGCACACACTCGTCGGCGCGGGGGCCGCGGAGGGCGCGATCGACGCGGCCAGCATCTTGAAGCCGATGCTCGCGCGCGGCGAGCTTCAGACGATCGGCGCCACGACGCTCGACGAGTACCGCAAACACCTCGAGAAGGATGCGGCCTTGGAGCGCCGCTTCCAGCCGATCAAGGTGCCGGAGCCCACGGTCGCTCACACGATCGACATCCTCAAAGGATTGCGCGATCGGTACGAGGCGCACCACCGCGTGAACATCACCGACCAAGGTCTGGTTGCGGCTGCGAATCTCGCCGATCGCTACATCAGCGACCGGTATCTGCCGGACAAGGCGATCGACCTGATCGACGAGGCGGGTTCACGTTTGCGTATCCGTCGGATGAGCGCGCCGCCCGACTACCGCGAGCTCGAAGAGCGCATCTCGGACGTCAAGCGAAAGAAAGAAGAGGCGATCGAGCAGCAGGACTTCGAGACCGCTGCACGTCACCGCGACGAAGAGAAGCGCCTCACGGCAGAGCGGTCCGAGCGCGAGTCGGAGTGGCGTGCGGCCGAGGGTTCCGCCTTCGCCGAGGTCAACGAAGAGGAGATCGCCGAGGTTCTGTCGTCTTGGACGGGCATCCCCGTTACTGCTCTGACCGAGGAAGAGACGGCCAAGCTCCTTCGCATGGAAGACGAGCTCCACAAGCGCATCGTCGGCCAGCACGACGCGATCAGCGCGGTGTCGCGCTCGATCCGCAGGACGCGCGCCGGGTTGAAGGATCCGAAGCGTCCGGCCGGTTCGTTCATCTTCCTCGGACCTTCGGGAGTCGGTAAGACCGAGACCGCGAAGACGCTCGCGGAGTTCCTGTTCGGCGACGAGGACGCGCTGATCCAGCTCGACATGTCGGAATACATGGAGAAGCACACGGTAAGTCGTTTGATCGGTTCGCCTCCGGGCTACGTCGGATACGAAGAGGGCGGTCAGCTCACCGAAGCGGTGAGGCGTCGTCCGTATTCGGTCGTCCTTCTGGACGAGATCGAGAAGGCGCACCCGGACGTGTTCAACACGCTCCTTCAGATCCTGGAGGACGGTCGCTTGACCGACGCGCAGGGCAAGACGGTCGACTTCAAGAACACCGTCATCATCATGACGTCGAACCTCGGCACCCAGAACCTGCGCAAGCCTGCCATGGGCTTTGGACAAGCGACGGCCGAGCTGACCTACGACAAGATGAAGGAGCGGGTCTCGGAAGAGCTCAAGCGCAACTTCCGTCCCGAGTTCCTGAACCGCATCGACGAGGTCATCGTCTTCCACGAGCTCTCGATGGACGAGGTCAAGTCGATCGTCGACCTGATGATCCGCCGGGTCGCCGAGCAGCTCGAGAGCCAGGACGTCGGCATCGAACTGACGGACGCTGCAAAGGAGCACTTGTCCAAGGTCGGGTACGACCCGTCTCTCGGCGCAAGACCGCTTCGGCGCTCGATCCAGAGACTTATCGAGGACCCGGTGTCCGAGAAGATCCTGTGGAAGGAGTACGAGGCCGGCGAGATCATCATCGTCGACGTCGGCCCCGACGAGGATGGGAAGGACACGATCGTCTTCAAGAAGACGGCGCGCACTCCCGACCACGTTCCGGCCGAGCTTGCAGGAGCAGGAGTCGGCGAGGGCGAGCCCGAGGCGACCCCCGAGGTTGGGACCTAAGTCGAACTAGATCGACGAGATCAAGGCATGAGGCCCGGTCGTAGACCGGGCCTCATCGCATCTACGAGCTTGAGTGTTTCGGCGTGAACTTGCTCTTCAAGCCTCGAAGAAAGAGATCGATCCCGAACTCGAATTCTTCGTCGTGATCGCATTCGAGGATCGCGGGGATCATCCTCGTCAGGTTCGGGAACTCTCCCGTCGAGAGGTCCTTCGAGTCGATCGAGTAATCCGTCTTCGGACCCGAGCCCTCGGCGAAGAAGCCGCCGGTTTCCGCGAGCGTGTATCCAGTCGCGAATCCGGCGAGCGCGCGGAAGGCGTGTAACGCAGTCATCTCGTCGAGGCCCAGTTCCAAGAAGAGACCGAAGCCGTATTCCACCGGCCGCAGCGCGGTCACCGTGTTGAAGGGACGCATCGCGATCAATGGAACGATGTGGGGATGCGCGAGAGATAAACGCCTGAAAGATCTCGCCATCTCGCGTATCTGCTCTTCGAAATCGAGCGAACTGTCCGCGATCGAAACTTCGGCGATGACGTGATCGACGATCGCTTCGATCAACGCCGCCTTGTTCGGAACGTGGTTGTAGAGCGACATCGCTTCGACGCCGAGCTCGGAGCCCAATCGCCGCATACTGAGCGCGTCGACCCCTTCTTCGTCGACGAGCTTTATCGCCGCGCTGAGTATCCGGTCGCGCGAAAGGGGAACGTTCGCTCTGCCGCGCGCGGATTCGGAACCGGGGCTAGTCAAAGCGCGCTACCGGTCCTGCGTAACTGGCGCAGCTTCGCCCTACCCCATTGACACTTACAGTGTAAGGGTATGTATTTACGTCGTAAGTGGCGCTCGGCTCTCAGCCCTGGAGTGAGGGTCGGGCGCCGCTGCTTTTGTCCGCCCACTGCGTGACATCGTTCATTAAATGTTCACGACAGGCAAGCGGAAAAGGATTTGACCGTCGATCCGATTGCGGTGCCAAGATGAGCGCCATGTCCTCAAACGGAGCAAGCCAGATCCTCGTCGCGACGAACGTTCGCAAGATCTACAAGACGGGGGCGGAGTCGGTCGAAGCGCTCAAAGACCTGACCATCTCTATCGATAGAGGCGAGTTCCTCGCAGTCATGGGGCCGTCTGGTTCCGGCAAGACGACCTTCTTGAATTGTTTGTCGGGTCTGGACGAGATCGACTCAGGGTCGGTCGTCGTCGAGAGCCAAGACGTTCACCGCATGCCAGACGCGAAGCGAAGTCGCTATCGGGCGGAGCACATGGGATTCATCTTCCAATCGTTCAATCTGATCCCCGTCTTCACAGCCGCCGAGAACGTGGAGCTGCCTCTCTTGTTGGCAGGTCGGTCCCCGGCCGAGGCGCGCGAGCGATCCGAGCAAACCTTGGAGCGCGTGGGCTTGGGGCATCGCAAGAACCATCGTCCGAACGAACTCTCGGGAGGCGAGCAGCAGAGGGTCACGATCGCGCGCGCGCTGGCCGGCAAGCCGTCCATCGTGTGGGCCGACGAGCCCACCGGCAATCTCGATACCGAGACCGCTTCGTCGGTCATGGATCTGCTGAAGGAACTCAACGACGAGGGCTTAACGGTCGTCCTCGTCACTCACGATCCGTCTATCGGCGACATGGCCGGCCGTCTCATCCGCATGCGAGACGGCGCCATCGAGTCGTCGGCGGATCGGTGACCCTTCCCGCGCTGGTAGCGATCGTCTTGATCGTCGTTATCGCGCAAGCGGTACGCCAACCCATGCTCGGGCGGCTGGCTTTGCGCGATGCGACGCGCCGCCCGAAGGAAACGGTTCTCGTGATCGCAGGGAGCCTTCTAGGCACAGCTCTGATAACCGGCAGCCTTATCGTCGGAGACACGCTGGATGCATCGGTCAAGGCGACTGCGTTTACGCAGCTCGGTCCGATCGACGAGATCGTCCGCGTGCCCGACCGGGCTCTCGCAGATGACCTTGCGTCGCGGTTGGAGTCGCTCGACGATGACCGGATCGACGGGGTGCTGAAGATGGTCGTCGTCGAAGCTTCGTTGTCGAGCGACGCTTCCGGGAAGGAGCTCGCGGAGCCCGGCGCGCAGTTGATCGAGCTGGATTTCGACGAGGGCCGCTCGTTCGGCGGCGACGGATCCGCTACCGGGATCTCGGGCGACACGCCGGGTCCGGGTGAGGCCGTCGTCACCGCCGACCTGGCGGAAACGCTCGACGTCGAAGTAGGCGACCCCCTGGCCGGATTTCTCTTCGGCAAAGAGACCGACCTAACCGTTTCCGGCATCGTTCCCAGAACGGGCGTGGCCGGCTTCTGGTTGGGCTCCGAAACGCGGTCTTCAAATGCGTTCGTTGCACCCGGCTCGATCGAGCGACTCATCGACGGCGAGGTTCCCGAAGGCGCCGCTCCTCCTCTGACGACGATCGCGATCTCGAATCGTGGGGGCGTCGAGGAAGGGGCGGATCTAACGCGCGGGGTCGTCGATCTGGTCCACGAACAATTGGGCGCCGGAAATCACCTGCGCGTCGAGGAGGTCAAGAGAACGCGGCTGGAAGCGGCCGCGGAGTCCGGCGACATGTTCGGCGAGCTCTTCCTCGGCATCGGTTCGTTCGCGATCATCGCCGGGACCCTGTTGCTGGTGAACATCTTCGTGATGCTCGCCGAGGAGCGGAAGAGCCAGCTGGGGATGTTGCGGGCGGTCGGGATGCGGCGCTCCTATCTGATCCGCGCGTTCATCATCGAGGGCGCGATCTACGCCCTTGCCGCCGCCGCGGTCGGGGCGGTGTTGGGCATCGGGGTGGGGTGGGGGATCACGAAGGCGGCCGCACCGATCTTCGGAAGTATCGACGAGTTCTCCCTCGATCTGCGCTTCGCCATCGACCCGTCGAGCCTTGTCATCGGGTTCTGCGCGGGCTTCCTCATCTCGATGGTCACGATCGCGAGCACCAGCTTCAGGATCAGTCGCGTCAACATCATCCGTGCGATCCGCGATCTTCCGGAGCCCACGGGCTACGAGACGCGCCGGCGAAACGTCATCATCGGCTGCTTCGCGGCGGCGCTCTTCGGCGCGTGGTTCGCCGGAAGTCTTGGGAACCAGAAGGCCTGGGCCGGAGCGTTGCTCGGGCCTCCCCTCGCTGCGTTTTCACTCCTGCCGCTCCTCAGCCGCGTGGGGAACAGACGGTACGCGGTCATGGGCGTGGCGCTGGGGTCTCTGGTGTGGGGGATCTTTGGCAACTCGATCCTCGGCGGCGACTTCTTCGAAGAAGCGGACATCTTCGCTTTCGTGCTCCAGGGAGTCCTGCTTACATTCTCGGCGGTCGTTCTCCTGTCACAACTGCAGGAGAATCTCGGAGCGCTCGTTCATCGGTTCGCCGCTCGCAATCTGCCGATGCGGCTGAGCATCGCTTACCCGCTCGCTCGACGCGTCCGAACGGGACTAACCCTCGGCATGTTCGCCCTCGTCATATTCACGATGACCTTCATCAGCGTGCTGTCCAACGTCTTCGGTGGTCAGATCGACACCGCGGTCACCAAGGAGGGGTCCTACGACATCCTCGTCACGGCGAGTAGGACTAACCCCCCCACCGAGGACGAGCTCGTCAGCCATGAGGGCGTGGCAGATGTGGCTGAGATGGTGTCCGGCGTCGCTCTCTGGGATGCGCCGACGGTCGACGATCCCGTGATCTGGCCGTCCACGGGCATCGATCGAGAGTTCATCGATGGGGGGCCGCCTCCGATCGCCGAGCGGGCCGACGGGTACGAAGACGACGACGCGGTCTGGAACGCGGTTCTCACCGACGACTCCGCGATCGTCGTGCCCGAGTGGTTCCTTCAACAAGGCGGCGGACCGGCTCCCGATCTCGTCAACGACGGCGACACCATCGAGATGATCGACCCGATCTCGGGGGAGGCGGCCAAGAGAACGGTCGTTGGGACGGTGGACAACGATTACGCGATCTCCGGGGCCTACATGAACAAATCGTCGATCGCGTCGGTCCTGGGCCCGACGGCGACGCCTTCGCGCTTCTACGTCAAGGTCGATGACGGCGCGGACCCCGGAAAGGTCGCTAAAGAGTTGCAAGGGGAGCTCGTGGCGAAGGGGGTCGACGCGCAGAGCTTCCGCGATCTGATCGAAGAGTTCCTGTCGGTGAACCTCCAGTTCTTCCAGCTGATGCAGGCGTATCTCGCGTTGGGCCTGCTCGTCGGCATCGCCGGACTCGGCGTGGTGATGGTGAGAGCGGTCCGCGACCGCCGCCGGCAGGTCGGCGTGCTTCGATCGCTCGGCTTCGTTCCCAACCAGGTCCGGCGCGCGTTCGTCCTCGAGTCCGGGTTCGTCGCCTTCGAGGGGATCGTGATCGGGGCCTTGCTGGCGTTGGTCACCGCCTCCCAACTGGTCGCCACCGGCGAGTTCGGCCAGAACGTCGCGTTCGACATCCCGGGGGTTCAACTGCTGATCCTCACGTTGACCGCGCTGATCGCTTCGATCTTGGCGACCGCATGGCCTGCGCAGCAGGCCTCGCAGATCCCCCCCGCCGTCGCTTTGCGGATAGCCGATTGAGAACCTGTCACACCCCCTCTTTAGGTTGTCGGCATGGGAAAGAACGTTTCGTTCGTGTGCGACGCATGCGGTCAAGAAGCTCCCCGCTGGATGGGTCGTTGTTCGGAGTGCGGGACGTGGGGAAGCGTGATCTCGCGATCCGAAGTCGGTTCGGGCACGACGCCTAGTGGTCTAACGCTCCACGGTGCCGAGGACGTCGAGCGACTGCGATCGGGCATCGACGAGTTCGACCGCGTGCTGGGCGGTGGATTCGTTCCGGGATCCATAACTCTTCTCGCCGGCGACCCCGGCGTCGGAAAGTCGACGCTCGTGCTTCAGGTATGCGACGGGCTTTCCCGCTGCAGCCGAACGTCGCTCATAGTCACGGCCGAGGAGTCCCTCGACCAGGTCGCGATGCGAGCGCGACGTTTGAAGGTCGATGGCGGCGGGCTGTCCGCGCTGGCGGCGTCATCGTTGGGCGAGATCCTGGCCGCCGCAAGCAAGGCTTCTCCCGACGTCTTGTTCGTGGATTCCATACAGACGGTGGAAGACGCGTCGCTCACGCAGCGAGGGGGATCGGTGACGCAGGTTCGCGAATGTGCACTCGCGCTGGCGCGGTTCGCTAAGACGACCGGATGTGCGGTGGTGTTGATCGGCCACGTGACGAAGGATGGCGATGTGGCCGGTCCGAAGACGCTCGAACATCTCGTCGACGCTGTGCTCGCGCTAGAAGGCGACCGATCCGAGACGCTGCGGATCCTGCGAGGTCACAAGAACCGTTTCGGTTCGTGCGAGGAGACGGGCGTCTTCTCGATGGGCGAGACGGGACTTGACGAAGTCCGCGACCCTTCGCAGCTATTCCTGTCGGATCGCTTGGTCGGAGTGCCGGGATCCGTCGTCTACCCGAGCGTCGAGGGAACCCGTCCGATCCTGGTGGAGGCGCAGGCTCTGGTGACGGCCTCCGACCTTCCTCACCCGCGACGCGTTGCGATAGGGAGCGACGGTCGGCGGCTGTCGATGCTGATGGGCATCCTGCAGAAGCATGCGCGGCTCGCCCTGGACAAACATGATGTTTACGTGGCCATGGCCGGCGGGCTGACCGTTCGCGAGCCCGCCGCCGACCTCGCGCTCGGCTTGTCGATCGCCTCCGCGATGCTCGACGTTCCGATCCCCGAGGGAACGATCGCTTTCGGCGAGGTCGGTCTCGCCGGCGAGGTTCGCCGCGTGCCCTCGATCGATCGACGTCTCGACGAAGCGTCGCGCCTTGGCTTCGCGCGCGCGATCGTTTCGCGTCACGTCGAGCGCGGGCCGCGCCGTCTCGAGCTCGTGCGCGTGAAGGACGTTGGCAGCGCCGTGGAATACCTTCGATCCCAACCCCGGCTGCACGCCGTTCGCGAGCGACCGGACGAACGGCGTGTTACCATCTAGCGACTAGAGAAGAACATCGCAGTCTCTTCAGCAGGTATCTGTGCCACTCCGGCACCCTTGGTCGTTCGCGCAGGAGGATTTAGTCGAATGTCTTTTCGAGTAGGTGACAAGGTCGTTTACCCGCACCATGGGGCCGCGACGATCGAGAAGCTCGAGAAGAAAGAGCTCTTCGGCGAGAAGCGCGACTACTACATCCTCAAGCTGGCCTACGGCGAGCTGACGCTCATGGTGCCGACCGACTCGACCGAGGAAGTTGGGCTCCGTCAGGTCACGCCGGCCAAGGAGGTCCCCAAGGTCCTCAAGGTTCTCAAGAAGAACGAACCGACCACGAACACGACGAACTGGTCGCGTCGTTTCAAGGCGAACGTCGAGAAGCTCCGTTCGGGCGACATCTACCAGGTGGCCGACGTCGTTCGAAGCCTCCACCAGCGCGACAAGGAGAAGGGCCTCGCTGCAGGCGAGAAGCGCATGCTGACCAAGGCCCGTCAGATCCTCGTCTCTGAGCTCACCTTCTCGAAGAACTGCAAGGAAGAGGAGGCCGAGCAGATGCTGGACGAGGTGCTCGGCTAAGAGCCGAGAGGCGACCACCCTGCAACGATCCCCGTGCGCGGCGATCGTTGTCGCAGCAGGATCGGGAACGCGAGCTCGCGACCCCCAAAACCCTTCTTCGCTGAAACAGTTCCGCGCGCTCGGTGGTAAGCCGCTCGTCTCGTGGTCGGTCGAGATGCTCGTCGAAGCCGGGTGCTCGCCGATCGTCATCGCGGTCCCGTCGGGATCGCTCGACGAGGCGCGCGATGTGCTCGGCTCGCACCTCGGGATCGTCATCGTCGAGGGGGGCGAGACAAGGCAGGGGTCGGTCTATCGCGGACTCGAGCGCATCGACACCGATTCGGTCGTGGTTCACGATGCGGCTAGACCGTTCGCTTCGCCGTCTTTGATCGGACGATTGCTCGACTCTCTGACTCAGTTTGACGGCGCGATAAGTGCGATCCGAGTGACGGACACGATCAAAGACGCCCCCGACGGGCGGGTCGTTGCGACGGTCGACCGCGCTTCGCTCTGGAGAGCTCAGACTCCGCAGGCCTTCAGGACCAAACGACTGCGTGCGGCTCATGCCAAAGCGATCGAGAAAGGGATCGACGCGACCGACGACGCTCAACTCATCGAGGCATACGGTGGGGCCGTGGGCATCATCGAAGGCTCGGAGACGAACATCAAGTTGACGACTCCCGAGGACTTCGTGCTCGCCGAAGCCATGATCGCGGCGGGCCTCCGATGAGGGTCGGACTCGGGTTCGACGTGCACGCTTTCGCTGCGTCACGCTCACTGGTCCTCGGCGGCGTAACGATCCCGGGCCACGACGGCCTCTCGGGTCACTCCGACGCGGATGTGTTGTGTCATGCGATCGGCGACGCGCTGTTGGGCGCGGCGGGCCTCGGCGATCTTGGATCGAACTTTCCCAACGACGAGACCTGGGCGGGTGCCTCCAGTCTCGAGATCCTGCGCGTGGCCAACGGCAAGGTCGAAGCGGCGGGCTGGAGGGTAGGCAACGTCGACGCGACCCTCGTGGCTCAAGTGCCTCGACTCGCCCCGTATCAGAATGAGATGAGAGACAGCATCGCGAGGCTGCTGAACGTCGATCCTTCGCGTGTGTCGATCAAGGTCACGAGCACCGACGGCATCGGCTCTATCGGGCGTGCCGAGGGCATCGCATCCATCGCGGTCGCACTTCTCGAATCGGCCGGCCCACAGTTAGTGTGATGCCGCTATGACCATAAGAGTCAACGACACCCTTCGGCGCGAAGTAACGCCGTTCGAGCCCCGGCCTGACGGACGCGTCGGGATCTACACCTGTGGGCTCACCGTCTACAACTACGCGCACGTCGGAAACATGCGCTCGATCATCTGGTTCGACTTCATCCGCGCCTATCTCGCCTACCGTGGCTTCAACGTCACGTTCGTCATGAACTACACCGACGTCGACGACAAGATCATCGAGCGTGCAAAGGTTGAAGGCATCAAGCCCGAGGCGGTGACGGCCAAGTACACGAAAGCGTTCGAGGACGACCTCGTCGCTTTGGGGGGCCGGATGCCGGACGTGACCCCACGCGCAACCGGCCATATCGACGACATGATTGCCGCGATAGAGGAACTCATAGCGAAAGGCGTCGCCTACGAGTCGGAGGGCAACGTTTGGTTCGCGGTGGACAACTTCGAGCCCTACGGCAAGCTGTCGCACCGAACGCTCGACGACATGCGCGCGGGCGAACGGATCGAACCCCATCCCAGCAAGAAGCAACCGCTCGACTTCTCCTTGTGGAAGGCGGCCAAAGAGGGGGAGCCGGCGTGGGATTCGCCATGGGGGCCGGGACGACCGGGTTGGCACATCGAGTGCTCGGTGATGTCCGAGAAGTATCTCGGGATGGGATTCGATTTCCATGGCGGCGGAAGCGATCTGATCTTCCCGCACCACGAGAACGAGATCGCGCAAGCCGAAGCGCTTCACGACGGCCAAGAGTTCGCGCGCTACTGGTTGCATGCCGGGATGGTTCAGATGGACGCCGAGAAGATGTCCAAATCGCTGGGTAACGTCGCTCTCGCCCGCGACGTTCTCGAGCGTTACCCGGGCGAGGCGGTCAGATATTGGATGCTTCAGAGCACGTATCGCAGCCAAGTGGTGTTCTCAGAAAAGGCACTTAACGACGCTTTGCAGGGTTACGAAAGATGGCGAACGTTCAAAGCGGCCGCGGGACACGTTCTCGACAAGGACATGCCGGATCCGCCGGAGCCGCTCCTTCGACCCCTCGATGACGATTCGATGCCGACCGGTTACGTGCAGACTTTCATCGATGCCCTCGACGATGACTTCAATTCGGCGGAAGCGTTCGCGGCGATCCACGAACTCGTCGGTGAAGGCAACAAGCGCATCGAGGCGGCGCAGCGGGGCGACGACGATGCTCGTGCTGAGTTGATCGAGATGACGGCGACGTTCTTGGAGTTGACCGGCGTCCTGGGCATGAGGTTCCCCACCATCGAAACCGGGTCCGAACTGGTCGAAGGATTGGTCGAGGCGATGCTCGAGCTCAGGGAGCACGCGCGCTCTCGGAAGGATTTCGCCGAGGCCGATTTGATCCGAGACAAACTCGTCGAGCTCGGGATCGTGATCGAGGACACCCCGTCCGGGGCTCGCTGGCGAGTGGGCGTTGCCGGATCGGGGTGATCGGCAACAGGGAGCCGGCGACGCTCTGACCGGTCGCCGCCCGGTGCTGGAGCTGTTGCGTTCCGGTGGCAAGGCCGAGCGCGTGCTCATCGCTCAAGGAATCGCTCCATCCAGCGTTATCGGCGAGATCCGCAAGCGAGCGGAATCGGCGGGGATCCCCGTGCGCGTCGTTCCGAGGGAAGAGATCGATCGCCGCGCTCAGGGACAGAATCACCAAGGCGTCGTCGCCGTCACGGGCCGCTTTCGGTACGCCCCGCTCGATGAGCTCTTCGTCGAAGGCGCGAAGGTTCTTTTCCTCGACGGCATAACCGATCCTCACAACGTGGGGTCGCTTATCCGCACCGCGGAATGCGCTGGATTCGGGGGGGTGGTCATTCCAGCCCACAGAGCGGCTCCCATAACTTCGGCCGTCCGGAGGGTGGCCGCAGGTGCGGCCGAGCTCGTGCCGGTCGCGCGGGTCCCGAATCTGGGGATCGCGATCGATCGGGCCCGGGAGGCCGGGCTGTGGATCGTCGGGCTCGACGAGAAAGCCGAGGCGGACCTGTGGACGAGCGAGATGCTGGAGCCTCCGCTTGGTTTGGTTCTGGGATCCGAGGGGAAAGGCGTCAGCAAGCCCGTCGCCGGACGGGTTGACGGATTCGTCCGGATACCCCAGGCGGGCTCGATCGGATCTCTCAACGTGGGGGTCGCGGGTGGTTTGGCCATGTTTGAGGTGGCTCGGAGGAGTTTGGGGGCCTTCGGCTAACCTCCCCTGTGGGATGGCGCTCGATCCTCGGGTGCATTCAGCCCCACTCCAGGCCAGGGGACCGGATGTCTAGAGACTTGCAGCTCGAATTTTCTGATGAGGATCTCTGCCTGCGCGCCCGCGGCGGCGACGAGATGGCCATCGAGGCCCTCCTCTACCGCTATCGCCATTACGCCCGGGCGAAGGCTCGCTCGTACTTCCTCGCGGGGGCCGACAAGGAAGACATCGTCCAGGAGGGCATGATCGGGCTCTTCAAGGCGATCCGTGACTTCCAGGCCGAAAAGAACATCGCTTTCCGTGCGTTCGCCGAGCTGTGCATCACGCGCCAGATCATCACCGCGATCAAGACCGCGACTCGCCAGAAGCACCAGCCACTCAACTCGTACATCTCGCTGAACAAGCCGGCTCCGGGCGACGACGAAGACCGCCCACTCGAAGAGGCGATCGTTCTTTCCGCCGGCTCTGACCCCGCGGACCTCGTCATCTCCGCCGAGGAGATCGCCAACATCAAGGAGTCGATGGGCCGTCTACTTTCCGAGCTCGAGACCGAAGTCCTGCAGCTCTACATGGACGGCAAGTCGTATCAGGAGATCGCCGACATGCTCGGACGCCACGTGAAGTCGATCGACAACGCCCTTCAGCGCATCAAGCGCAAGCTCGAACATCATCTTTTGATCCGAGACACAGAACCCGTCTGAGCACGAGCAGTGCAGTCGGAAACACCGGGCTTCGAGATACGACGTGCCACCGATGACGACATCCCCGATCTTCTCGATCTATGGGAGGCCCTCGCTGCAGAGCAGATGATCGCCGCCGAGCTCCCGATCGACAGAGCCGCTCGAAGCGCACGCTGGAAAGAAACGTTCCTCAACACCTCCGATGCCGTGTTCTTCGTCGTCAGGGATGGGTCCGCTCTATTTGGAGCGGGGGGATTGGATGGGGGCCGCGGCCTCTTCACTCTCGGGATGGGCGTCGATCCGCGTCACCGCCGCGGAGGCGTCGGGTCGGCTCTTCTCCAAGCGTGCATCGACTGGGCGCGCGAGAGAGGCGCTCACAAGATCGCCCTACAAGTCTGGCCTCAGAACGCCGCGGCCATCGCGCTGTACGAAAAGTTCGGTTTCGTTCGAGAGGGCTACCTGCGGAGTCACTGGCGTAGAAAGAACGACGAACTCTGGGACGCGATCGTGATGGGGCTCTTGCTCTAAGGCGACGCTTAAGGATCAGGCCAGGAAGGTACGCTGGCCTAGGGACTATCAGTTGAAGTCGCCGGGTTAGCTCAGTTGGTAGAGCAACGGTTTTGTAAACCGTAGGCCGTCGGTTCGATCCCGACACCCGGCTCTATGGCAAAGAAGCCGATGCATCCGCCCGCGGTGTCTCATCAGCCGCTCGAAGACCCGTCCGCAGATTCCGCATGGGAAACCGCGCTCTCGCAACTCGACGAAGCGGCGGAGCTCATGGGTCTTGCGCCGGGCGTGCACGCGACTTTACGAGCCCCCAAGCGCGCGCTCATCGTGTCGGTTCCATTCCGCATGGACGACGGGTCCACCCGGGTCTACCAGGGCTACCGGGTCCACCACAACGTGACCCGCGGCCCCGCCAAAGGTGGCATCCGCTATCACCCCGATGTGGGCCTCGACGAAGTGAAGGCGCTCGCGATGTGGATGACGTGGAAGTGCGCCATCGCGGGGATCCCGTTCGGGGGAGCGAAGGGCGGCGTCAGCGTCGACCCGAAAGAGCTCTCGCGCGCCGAACTCGAACGGATGACGCGCCGCTACGCGTCCGAGATCCTCCCGTTCATCGGTCCCGAGCGCGACATCCCGGCCCCCGACATGAACACGAACGACGAGATCATGTCTTGGATCATGGACACGTACTCGATGAACACGGGGTTCTCGGTTCCGGGAGTCGTAACGGGAAAACCTGTGTCGATCGGTGGATCTAAAGGCCGAGCGGGAGCTACGAGTCGCGGCGTCATGTACATGATCTTCTCGACCTTGAAGGCGCTCGGCATGGGCATCGACGAAGTGAGCGTCGCGATCCAGGGCTACGGAAAGGTCGGCGGTCACGCGGCCCAGCTTCTGCACGATGCAGGCTGCCGAGTGGTCGCGGTGAGCGACGCGAACGGGGGCCTCTACAGCGAAAAGGGTCTCGACCCCGAAGCCATCAACCGTCACCTGCGGGAGGCGGGAACGGTCGAGGGATATCCGCTGGCCGAAGGGATCACCAACGAGGAGCTTCTCGAGCTGGAGTGCGACGTCCTCGTTCCGGCAGCGATCGAGGGCGTGATCACGGTCAAGAACGCGGATCAGGTCAAGGCGAAAGTCATCTGCGAGGCGGCGAACGGACCGATCACGTTCGAGGGCGACAAGGTCCTGCACGACAAGGGGATCTTCATAGTCCCCGACATCCTGGCGAACTCGGGCGGCGTGACGGTCTCCTACTTCGAGTGGGTACAGGACATCCAGGCCTACTTCTGGGACGAAGAGGAGGTCAACGACCGGCTCCGGCAGATCATGGAGAGGGCGTTCGCCGAGGTTTACGAGCTGGCGACCTCGAAGGGGCTTTCCATGCGCCAGGCGGCGCACTGGATCGGGGTAGGTCGGGTGGCGGAAGCGCACCAGACCCGCGGGCTCTTCCCCTAAGAGAGCCGCCATGACTCAGCCAAATCCGGGCCCCCCAGGGGGGCCGCAGATACATTCCCCCTATGGAAGACCTCGCCCAGAAAGAGCGCGACATCCTCGATTTCGAGCGGTCCTGGTGGAAGCACGCCGGGGTCAAAGAGCAAGCGATCAAGGAACGATTCGAGATGTCGGCGACGCGCTACTACCAGATGCTCAACGAGATCCTCGAGAAGCCGGCGGCTCTCGCGTACGACCCGATCCTGGTCAAGAGGCTCAAGCGACTCAGGGTTTACCGCCAACGTCAGCGAGTCGCTCGTTTGCTGGGGGCCGAGTACACGCCAGGCCACAGGTAAAAGCGATGCCGTTCCGTCGGGGAACGGCACAAGGCTCGGCGGGATGACATGGGCCGACATTCGAATCCAGATCAGGGACCGTTCTTAAGATCCGTCGCCGGCTTCATCCTTTTCTGGGTCTTCATCGCAGGGGTCGTTGGGGCCGCCGTTTGGCTGGCGGTCGATCTGATCGGCGGCGACGAGGTCAAAGGCAATCCAACGGCCCAGGAGAGCCCGACTCCCAGATCGAGTCCAAGTCCGACGAAGAGCGATCTCGTGATCGCGACGCCGACGCCCGAAGAGACGAAGGCACAAGAGTCGCCGACGCCGAAGCCGGAGCTGATCACCGAGGGGATCAACGTTCAGGTTCTCAACGGAACGAGCGATCTCGATGCCGACGACCGAATGGCCGACAGGCTTGCCGGGCTGGGCTTCACCATCGAGGCCGTGGAGGGTTCCTCCAAGAGTTACGACGAGACCACCGTCTACTGGTCGTATCCCGAAGCGGAGGACGCGGCCCGGGCGTTGGCCGAACGATTCGGCTGGCTCGTCGACGAGAAACCGGCGAACCTCTCCGACACGGTCGCGATCCACGTCGTCGTAGGAGGGGACGAGATCTAGTAGTTCAACTCGTGCGCGTCACGTGTAGATCGAGCGAGAGATCCAGCGTTCCCATGATGGGGGGCCTGTCTCCACCCGGCACTATGCGAACTTCGAACGATCCACTCATCGTCGACGACGCTTCTCGCAGGGATCCTTTGTCGATGTCGAATTTGGCGTCGCTCCTAGTCGTGGCCGATCCGGTCAGATCCGCCTCTCCTTGAGGGAGCGTGGTCGTCCAGATCAATGGGCCGCTTCCGTCGTATGCGATCTCGGCGACCCGTCCGTCTCCGTCCGTGTCCAATCGGTCCAAACGTCCGGTGGTGACGACTTGCTGGAAGACCGATTCCAGTTGGACCTGCTGTTCTGAGTCCCACGAGTCACCGAGGCCCACCGGATCGTCGGGCAGCGGAGGACGATACGTGCCGATGAAGACGAGTTCGTCGGGGTCCAGCGCGTCCGCCTCCACGCCGTCGACCTCGAGTACTTCCTCGACTTCGCCCCCCTCGCCCATCCTCAGGGAGAACGACCTGTTCTCAGAGCCGGGCGAGGGAAGTCCGTTCTCGGTGACGTCGACCGGAGTCATCTCAACGGAAACGATCACGTCGTTGCCCGCCGCTTTCACGGTTTCGATGACGTCGAATGAGACGGTGTAAGCACCGTTACCTTCGCCGCCGATGTTCCACGATGCGTCCGCGTTGGCGGTCATCCTGTACGAGATCCGTGTGCCGGAGTCGAAGTGATACCTCAGCGCGATCTCATCGGGCCGGCAGGACACAAGCGCGAGCGCGGCCAGGATCGTGCCGAGCGCTCGTCTCCTCATCGAATGAGTCTAGAAGCCGCGCCCACTACTCTCTTTGCGTGAGCGACCTTTTGGAGCGTTTCGCGCGCAGGCCATCGGCATCGGGCATCTTCCTCGATTACGACGGAACCCTGTCCGAGATCGTCGAGCAAGCCGACCGCGCGGCCCCCATGCCCGGCGCCGCCGATCTCTTGAAGCGACTATCGGAGCGCTTCCGAGTCGTGGCCATCGTTTCGGGAAGGGCCGTTCCTCAACTGATCGAGTGGCTGGGCGACGATCTCGAGATATGGGGGGTCCACGGAGCCCAGCGATCGATTGGAGGCCGAGCCGAGTGGTCGGATCTTCTGACCGCCCATCTGCCGATGATGAACGAGGTCCTTCGCGAAGCTGAACTAGCGGTCGCCGAGTTGCGCGATGGGTCTGTCGTCGAAGACAAAGGCGCCGTCGTCGCGCTCCATTACCGCCCCTCAAAGGATCCACGATCCGCGAAAGCCGCCCTCGAGAACATCGCGCGGGATCTGGCGAAGAGATTTAGCTTGTTGCTGGTTCCCGGCAGGATGGTTATCGAACTTCAGCCCCCGGTGGAATTGTCCAAGGCGGCGGTAGTCCTGGATCGAGTCCGCGAACTCGCGCTGGAAGGAGTCCTTTTCGCCGGAGACGACCTCGTGGACCTGCCCGCTTTCGATGCCGTCGAGCAACTCATCGTTTCGGGATGCGTCGGCGTGAAAGTTGCGGTGAGATCGCCCGAAGCTCCGCCGGAGCTCATCGAGCGCGCGGACTTCGTCGTCGACGGCCCGGGGGGATTGCTCACGTTGCTGGAACGACTCACAGAGGAGTGATCGGGGCTCCGATCTCTCGGATCGAACGCAGGTCGTCTAACTGAGGGCCGACCCAATCCCCTGGTTTGCGCGACAGAACGACTTGTCGCAAGGCGTCGGCTCGCGATCGCCTCTCTTCCGGCCCCATGTCTAGCGCCGTCGCAAGAGCCTCAGAGGTCTGTTCGACGCTCAATGGGTCTTCGATGACGACCGCGTGCTCGCCCAATTCCTCGAACGAGCCGGCCCCCTCGGAGAGAACGAGGACGCCGTCGTTGTCGTTGAGACACGGTCCTTCCTTGGACACGAGGTTCATACCGTCCATGATTGGATTCACTAGAAGCACGTCGTACTCCGTGAGAGCTGCAAGCGTTCTCTCAAAGTCGTCTTCCATGAAGACATGGATCGCGTCGGGGTGTCGAGCGTTCACCTCTTCCACCGCCCGCGCGACTTTCTCCGCGTATTCCCTGTATTCACGCATCGATTGACGCGATGGATAGAGACAGGCGGCGAATCGAGACCTATCCAACAGTGTCGGGTCTCGGTCGAGGAGAGCTCCGTATGCCTGGAAGCCCCTCACGATGTTCTTGGACGGTTCGGTCCGGTCCGCGCGGACGATCAGCGTTCCGCCGCTGGGGCGATACCCGGCGAATCGCTTCCGCCACGATATGGCCGCGTCACCGGCGGCGATCTCTTTGAGCGACGTGGGATCGACGGGGATCGGATACGTCCGGATCCAAGACGTTCTGCCTCTGTAGGAGACCTTTCCGGAGGTTCGATCCACCTCGGCGCCGAGCATCTCGCAGCTATCCGCGAACCCTCGCGCCCACTCGTGAACGTGGAAACCCACCAGGTCGGCCCCCAACATGCCGTCCACGAGAGCTCGGGTGATCGGCTTGGGGAACGGCTCCATCCCTCGCGGCCCCGCAAAAGATGAGTGAGTGAAGTGGAGGATCGTTTGATCGGGATGCAGATCGCGCAGATGTCGCGGCGTGGTCGCGAGGTGATAGTCCTGCACCAGCACCAGTGAATCTTCGTCGCCCGCGTCGGCTATCGCTTCGGCGAAAGACCAGTTGACCGGCTCGTACGCCTCGCTCCAGGCCCTGATCTCGTCCTCGCCGAAGTCGTGAACGTCGAGTTCGTCCCACAGGTCGTGGTTCGCGAACCAAAGCATCCGATTCGAGACCACGTCGTAGTACTTGGCGTAAAGGTCGTTCGGGATGCTCAGCATCCGCACGTCGTATCCGAGCTCGGCCGTCGCCTGGGCGACGACATCTTCGGTTGCAACGGCTTTCCGATCCGCATCGGATGTCGTCGCACAGATCCAGGTCGCACGATCACCGAGGCGGCGGGCGACCGGGTCGACGGCCCCGGCGAGACCCCCAGCCCCTCGCTTCGTTTCGAATCCCTCGCCGGTGTCGATGAACGAAAGCGGACCCCGATTCGAGGCGAGCACGACGCGAAGTTCATCCATTACGTCCGTATCGTAGGGGGCGTGCGTGCGCTCATCGCCCCGGACAAGTTCAAAGGAACGCTCACCGCGCTCGAGGCGGCCGCTTCGATGGCGCGCGGTTTCATGGTGGCGTCGCAGGCCTGGGAAGCGATCGAATCCCCGATGGCCGATGGGGGCGACGGCACGCTTGAGGTGTTGCGGTTCCACTGCCGCGAAGCGAGATGGCGAAAGGAAACGGTTTCCGGTCCTCTGGGTGACCAGCTCCGAGCCGAGTTCGCGGCGATCGAAGGCGATGCCTGGGTCGAGATGGCCCTTTGCTCCGGACTCGGGGTCGCCCGAGGTTCGAGCCCATTGGACGCGAGTTCGCTCGGGACCGGTCAGATGATGCGTGCAGCAAGCAGTCGTTCGGGGGTCGAGCGAGCCATCGTCGCGGTTGGAGGCAGCGCGTCGACCGACGGCGGAACGGGTGCGGCGCGGGCTTGGGGTTGGCGGTTCCTTGACTCGGGCGGAAAAGATCTGCCACCGGGGGGAGGGGCGCTCGCCGACCTCGCGCACATCGAGCCCGGTTCTCCTCCGGACATGAAGTTCGTCGGCGCTTGCGACGTCGACTCGTTTCTAACGGGCGAAGCCGGCGCGGCCCGCGTCTTCGCTCCTCAGAAGGGAGCGAGCGCGACCGACGTCGACAGGCTCGAGCGGGGACTCGAGGTTCTGGCCGACAGGATCGAGGTAGACCTCGGCGTCTCGATCCGCGGCGTGCGACACGGCGGGGCAGGCGGCGGGATGGGGGCCGGACTGATCGCGTTCTTCGGAGCCGAATTGAGTTACGGCTTCGACCTCATCGCGGACCGTATCGGGTTCGCGGAGGCGATCGCCTCGTGCGATCTGGTGATCACAGGCGAAGGTTCTTACGACGGTCAAAGCGCCCGCGGCAAAGTGGCTCATCGGGTCGCCGCCGCGGCGCGATCGTCGGGCATACCGTGCGCGTTGATCGCCGGTGAGATCCTCGTAGATCCCGAGCCCGTCTTTGACTCATGGGTAGACGTCTCGGAGAGATACGGCGGAGAGCGCGCTCGGTATGAAGCTCAGTCTGCCGTGGCGAAGGCCGCGATCGAGGTCGCGACCGAGTACCTCTAGTTCCGTTCGAGCGCAGACCTATCGGGGCATACTCGAACGATGGGCACCCCTCAGCTGCCGCGGCTTCCCGTGAGCGAGAGGATGCGGCGCGCCGGCGTAGTCGCTTGGTCGACGATCGGGATATTGATCCTGGCGTACGCGTTCCTTTGGGGTTTGATGCGCATCAGGATCATCTTCCCGCCACTCGTGCTGGCTCTGATCATCATCTACATGCTCAACCCGATCGTGAGCCGATTGGAGGATCGCGGAGTCTCGAGGACCCTCGCCACGATCCTTTCTTACGTCGTGGTTCTCGGAGGGGTCACCCTCTTGATCGTCATCGCTACCCCCTTCATCAGCCGCCAGATCGATAGCTTCGCCGACGATTGGCCCGAATTCAGGTTGGATCTCGTTCGGTCGATCGAGAACGGCGCCGGCGATCTGAAGGACAGGTTCGGTCTCGATCTCGACACCTCTCAAGTCACCTGTCTGTTGGGCGCGGATGAGGTCGTGGATCAAGATGCGCCGACCCACGCAGAGTGCGACCAGGTGACGCGCGATTTTCGAGAGCGTCTGAGTCACCAAGCCGGCCGCATAACGGAGATCGGATCGTCGGTCCTCGAGGTGCTCTTCATCTTCATCGTTGCGCCGATCCTTGCTCTCTACCTTCTTATCGACCTTCCTCAGCTTCGGCGCGACATCCTGAATCTCATCCCGGAGGATCACAGGGACGAGTTCGCCGACCTCGGAGGGAAGATCGGGAAGACGGTCGGCGGGTTTTTCCGCGGTCAGCTGCTCGTCGCGTTGATCGTCGGGATCATGTCGTCGCTGGGCTTTTTTCTGATCGACCTTCGCTTTTGGTTGATCATCGGCGCGATCGCAGGCTTCACGAATCTCATCCCACTTGTGGGCCCTTTCATCGGGGGAGGACTTGGGTTCATCGTTGGGTCTTTGAGCGACGGCGTCGGCCAGGGCCTGAAGGCGGCTTTGGTCGCGTTGATCGTTCAACAGATCGACAATCACTTCATCTCGCCCAACGTCATGAAGAGAACGGTCCAGCTGCATCCCGTCACCGTGATGTTGTCGATCCTCGCCGGCGGCGCGGTCGGTGGTTTCTGGGGAGTCCTCCTTGGGGTTCCCACCGTCGCCGTGGCCAAGCTCTTGCTGAGCCATCTCTGGACGACCCGAGTTCTGGGCGTCGAGCCGTCGCCTTACGCGCCGACGAGCGGCAGCACGCCTCCGACCGTCGTCCCCGAAGACTCGGAACGAGTGGCCGTGGGATCACGTGGGGAAGAGATCGCGGCGGAAGAGGATGGGGAGAGCGAGTCGGAGGGCCTCAGCGAAGAAGAGTGACCATCGGTGGACGCTCTTCGATGGCGAGCTCGTAACTCTCCGGCACCGGGCCGTCCGAAGATGTCTTGAACTGGACGAGCGCGTCCGGCAACTCGTCGACGAGCTTTATGCGGCCCTCTGCCTCGGCTCGTAGAAGCAATCCCTGCATCACTTGGAATGACGTCCGTCCCAAGGCCAAGACCTCGCGGTTTCTGTGGACGCGCATGCCGAGATCCACTTGGCACATCGCGTCCAGACCGACGCGCGACAGAACATCGATGAGAAGTCCGATCTCTACGGCATATCCGGTGAGGAAGGGGAGGCTGCGCGCGAGCTCGCAGTTGATCGCGTATTCGCCCGACAAGGGTTGGATGAAACCGGTCAGCTCCGGATAGAAGAACTGGAGAAGTGGCCTGAGCGCGACCTCCGTCACCCGGGCGCCGCCCGTCGTGAGGTTCCCGGCCTCGCTCTCGATCGGCCTGTCGTAGAAGGCCTTCGCGAACTTAAGGGTCGGATCGGCGAGGAGCGGGGCGACGAGCTCCGTGACGAACCTCTCGTGGAAGTTCCTCGTATCGGAGTCGAGCCAAACGACGATGTCGGTCTCCAGGGCGGCCAGGCTCCGCCACAGGGCATCGCCCTTGCCGCCGCTCTCGTGCTCGATCTCGGGAACCAGCTCGGACGCTCGATAGACCTCGGCGCCGGCCTCGGCCGCGACGTGTCGCGTCGAGTCGCCGGATCCGGTATCCACGACCACCAAACGGTCTACGAGACCCGTCGTCACGAGGCGCCGCGAGACGATGCGGCATATCTGTCCTATTGTTTCTTCCTCGTTGAGGGCCGGCAGGCAAACGCCGATGGTCTGGGAGCGGCGCAGCTTCAGCTCGACGAGATCCTCTAAAGACGACGTGGTCGGGCCGAACGTCCGGTTCGAGAACCATCCCTCGACGGGGCCGGGCAGAACTTGGGGAGTCACGCCGTCGAGCCTAGCTGCAGGCTTGGGGACCCCGATCCGCAGATCGAAGGGAACGTGATGAAGTACGTCTCATCGCTCGTCTGTAAGGAATGTGGACGCGAATATCCGATCGAGCCCGAACACGTGTGTTCGATGTGCTTCGGCCCCCTCGAGGTCTCTTACGACTACGACGCGATCGCAGCTGAGATCACCTGGGACACGATCAAGACCGGTCCCCAGTCGATCTGGAGGTACTCGCCTCTTCTTCCCGATCCGATCGAGACCAGGATCGATATCGGAGCGGGTTTCACGCGTTTGCGAGAAGCGCCGCGGCTTGCCGAAGCCGTCGGCCTCGACCGCCTCTGGCTGAAGCTGGACGGCGGAAATCCGACCCACTCGTTCAAAGACAGGGTCGTTTCGGTCGCGCTCTCCGTCGCGCGTTCCTTCGGCCGCGACGTAGCGGCTTGCGCTTCGACCGGCAATCTCGCGAACGCGGTGGCGGCCCACGCCTCGGCCTCCGGCATGAAGAGCGTCGTGTTCATCCCGGCGGATCTCGAGACGGGAAAGGTGGCAGGCACGGTCATCTACGGCGGCGAAGTGATCGCCGTCGACGGTTCTTACGACCAGGTGAACAGGCTGTGCGCAGAGCTGGCCGGCGAACGTCAGAACTGGGCATTCGTGAACGTCGGGTTCAGGCCCTATTACTCGGAGGGCTCCAAAACCCTGGCGTTCGAGATCGTCGAGCAGCTTGGGGGCCGCGCTCCCGATGCGATCGTCGTTCCGATCGCATCCGGTTCGCTCCTCACCAAAGTGGCAAAGGGTTTACGGGAGCTGCACCGCGTAGGCCTTTTGGGGGCCCCGGCCGAGACCGTCATCCACGGCGCCCAGGCCGAGGGTTGCTCCCCGGTGGCGAAGGCATTCGAGTCGGGGTCGGACGTCGTGTCACCGGTGAAGCCGGCGACTATCGCGAAATCTCTCGCCATCGGCGATCCTGCGGACGGGTACTACGCCATCAAAGAGGTAAAGCAAACCGGCGGTCGCATCGCATGGGTCTCGGAGGAGGATGTGGTCGAGGGCATGCGCCTGCTCGCTTGTACCGAGGGCGTCTTCACGGAGACCGCCGGCGGCGTGACCGTGGCCACTCTCGCTAAGCTCGCTCGCGAAGGGGCGATCGACCGGGGCGACGAAACGGTGGCGCTCATCACGGGGATCGGGCTGAAGACGCTGGAGGCACTTGGACCTGCTCAGCCGACTCACCGGATCGCTCCTCGCGTGGAGGACGTAGATCGGGTGCTGGGTCCGAGCGGAACGGAGGTAAGCGACTGATGGGCGTCACGGTGAAGATCCCGACCCAACTGCGTTCACTGACGGACGGGGCGAACGAAGTCGACGCCTCCGGCGGCAAGGTCGCAGAGCTGATCGAGAATCTCGATTCGAACTACCCGGGGATGCGCGAACGGATCTTGGACGACGAAGGGCAGCTCCGTCGTTTCGTAAACGTTTATCTCAACGACGAGGACGTCAGGTTCCTCGAGGGCCTAGAGACCGCGATCCCGGAGGGAGCGCGGGTCTCGATCATCCCGGCCGTCGCCGGAGGCTAGATCCGCGCAAGCGCCGCGTCGACGGTCGCGGGCGCGGGGACGTCCTTCCATCGATCGACCACGTGTCCACTCGCGGTGATGAGAAACGTCGTGGGCACGGTTCTGACGTGATAGCGATTCGCTAACTCGCCGCGAACGCTCGCGTCCACGGTTCGTATCTCAGTCGGGGCAGGACTCTTTGCGACGGCACCCTCGAGGATCCTCAGGACCGCTTTGCACGGAGTGCAGGTCGGCGTCGTGAAGACGACGAACGCGCAGCATCCCGACATGAGCTCGAGCTCCAGGTCGTCGATCGACAGCCGATCGGGCCCCACTCCTCCCTTCCTGAACCGGTCGAAGAGGAGGTAAGCGAGCGAGGCGAAAAGGACTACAGAGGCAACGACGACCGCCCTTACGAGCATCTTGCGAAGCTCAGGCCTTTGACGCCCGAACCCTCCCCATCCACAGATAGAACTCGCACCCGACGCAGAGGCCCGTCGTGGCAGCCAGTCCGGCGAGCGCGGCAACGAGCAGAGCGGGACCCCATCCGAGGACCCACCATGTCGTCGTCTCAGGTTCGGCCGTGTAGAGGAACAAGGTTCCGACGGTCAGAAAGATGGTGCCCAGCGTCTGAGCAAACCTGGGGGGCGCCGCGGCCTCGGGCTCACCCCTAGGGATCGGCAGCGCTCGGTAGATATACGCGAAGAGATTGAAGCGAGGTCCGCCCAGGGCCGCCGCCCCGAGGATCAAGGCAAGGAACGGCACGACAACCCTCACATCGGCAAGGAAAGCGATGATCAGCAGGATCGATTGGATCCCTTGAGCAAATCGGGGTTGGTGACTGTCGATCACGTGTCCAGGTTAAACCGCTTAATAGGGCTTTATCCCCTCGCACTCCTCAAGAACCCCTTGACGCGGCCCGATGACTGTAGCGACCCTTGAATAGACCCCGGGAAGAGACGGGCCCGTTTGCCATGGCCAAAGTTCATATATCCGATGACGAACCCGACATCAGGCATCTGCTGACGTTCACGCTCACCGACGCCGGCCACGAGGTGACCGTTTCGAAGGATGGTCGGGCGGCGATCGACGCCATGGTCATGGACCCACCTCAGGTCCTGGTCCTGGACATGATGATGCCCGAGATGGACGGCCTGGCGGTCCTCAGGGAGATGCAGGATTACCAGATCCTGGACTCGACGATGGTCCTGGTCCTGACGGCCAAGGGCAGCGAATACGACCGGCACCTCGCATTCGACATGGGAGCCGACGAGTTCCTCACGAAACCCTTCGAGCCCGAAGAGGTCGTGAGTACGATCGAGCTGATGTTGGCGTCGTCCAAAGAAGAGCTTAAAGTTCATCGTGATAAGGAGAGGGACACCGCGCACCTGCTGTCCCAGCTCGAGTCCATACTTGATGATGTAGAAGCGGGCTCGCCCCCGCAGGGTGAGAGTCCTGTCGGATGAGGGCAACTAGTAGCGAAGGGAGCGGCGCATGGCTCGGATCCTCATAGCTGAGGACAACGCCGAGATCAGGGCCTTGGTCAGCAGCATCCTGGTCGAAGAGGGTCACAAGGTCGGAGTCGCCCAGAACGGGCAGCAGGCCTTGGACATGATGATGGAAGACGCCCCCGACGTTCTCGTCCTCGACATCATGATGCCGCAGATGGACGGCTACACCGTCCTCAAGGAGCTCAAGTCGTCCGGCATCAAAGACACGATGAAGATCATGCTCCTGACCGCGAAGACGTCCGAGTCGGACTGGGTCCGCGGTTACAAGCTTGGGGCCGACACCTACCTGACCAAGCCGTTCGACACCGACGAGCTGATCAACGGCATCGAGGACCTTTTGGCCTCGACCAAAGAACAATTGCGACTCCGCCGCGAACAGGAGCTGGACAAAGCCCAACTCCTCTCCCGCCTGGAGTCCATCTTCGACAGCTCCTAGCTTTTCGCTTTTCCGTGCTGAAGAGCGACCCTTACATGGGTGTTTGAAGCAGCGGACCCGTCCTGCAGCGACGACTCAAAACGCCTTGGAGGAGCGAAGGGATGGGGCCGCTGCGTACCAACTCTCTGTAACCTGAGCCGCGATGAAGCGTCCAAACGATCGCCGGAGCGTTGACAACGGCCGGGTCGATGCAGATCTGATCGAGCGATGCAAGCTCGGCGACCAGGCGGCGTGGACTCAGCTCGTTGAGCAGACGCACCGGGGCGTTTACACGTTGTGCCTTCGGATCCTCGGAGATCCCGACGACGCGAAAGAGGCGACGCAGGATGCGTACCTCAAGGCGTGGCGGGGCTTGAAGGGGTTCCGGGGCGACTCGGCTTTCGAGACTTGGCTGTACCGGGTCGCAAGCAATGCAGCTCTAAGCAAGCACCGCGGCCGTCGACGTAGGAGGGCTCACGAGTCCGGAGTCGAGGACGAGATGCTTGCGGAGATGCCGTCGCCTCGGTCCGTCGAAGACGAGGCCGGCGCGAAGGTAGAGGTGAAGGCGCTCGAGTCGGCGCTTGCAACTTTGCCGGAGCACTACCGAACCGCGGTCGTCCTGCGGGATGTCTACGGTCTGGGGATCGAAGAGATCGCCCAGCAGTTGGACATCTCGGAGACGGCAGCGAAGGTAAGGGTCCACCGGGGCCGAAAGAAACTGAAGGATGAGGTCTATGGCAACGATGACGATGGAATGCGCTGAGGTCCGGGAGGCCCTGCCGGCTTACGTCCGCGACGGCGAGGTCGGCCTGGCCGTGCGTCGCCACGTCGGTCATTGCAAGGACTGCAAGGCGGAACTTGCCGACTACGTCGCCCTCCTCGCCGGCCTCGACGAGCTGAAGACCGCCACCGTTGAGCCGCCTGCCGATCTGATCGCTTCGCTGGTAGCCATCCCTGAGTCCGACAACCGGGTCGACGTTCTTAGAAGCCATGTGATCCGAAACAAGCGGGCGTACGCGGGGGGTCTCGCGGTGGCCGCTCTCGGCATCGCGGGAGCCGCCGTCCTGAAGAGCCGTCGCTCGCGCCCCGTTCTCGCCTGACCACTAAACTCGCCCAACGGAGCGGACGCGCTTCGAAAGCTTCTTAGGGCGGTAGCTCAGTCCGGTCAGAGCGCTGGTCTCCAAAACCAGTGGTCGGGGGTTCGAATCCCTCCCGCCCTGCGACACCTACTTGGCTGCTTCACTTCCTGAACTGCGTAGACCGGCCCGCCCCGGAGGTATTGACCTGACCGCGCTCTGCTGGTCGTCTGTGACGACACCGATTCAGGAGGCGAATTGACGCGCAAGGTCCCAGTGGTGCTGTTCGCCGGCATCCTCGTGCTTTCCCTTGTTTCTGCCGGCGCCCAGGCGGCGGGCCCGACGAGCGGCTCGTGGAGGGATGCGCGCTACGAAGTCTCGGTCGGGGTTGGACAAGAGCGCTCGGCCTGGTCCGAACGGGGCGGGTTGCGCGACTCGCTCGACGTGGCTCTCGCGAAAGGCCGGTTGAGCAAGGCCGAATACAACCTCCAGCGAGCCCTCGTCTTCGTTCGGCCCCGCAAGGTCGAGAGGCGTTTCGGCTCGGTCAGGGCGCCGGCGATCGGCGAGGCAACGCTGGTGCTCAGGGATCTCGCGGCGACCTATCGATCGTTGCCGGCAGATCAACGGAGGCTCGCCGGCGCCTTCCTAGCTCGCCCGGACGATGGCGGAGCCGAGCCACTTCCGGACTTCCCCAAGTACGGGACTGCAACGCCGGAGGTCTCATGCTCGACGAACGTTTGTGTCCACTGGGTCGAGAGTGGACCGCATGCTCCATCCCTCGTCGATGCCGACGGTGATCTCGTTCCCGACTATGTCGAAGAGCTCGATGCGGCGATCGAGTTCGCATGGGAGAAGGAGACCGGCGAATTCGGCTTCGCGGTTCCCTCCGGCGATGCCGGGGCGACCAACGGAGGACCGGACGCCAGGCTCGATCTCTACATAGCCGACGTCGAAGGCTCGTTCGGTCCCGCCTACGTTCCTTCGGAGAAAACCGGCGGCGTTTACATGGTCGCCGATAACGACTACTCGCTTTCGATCATCCCTTCGGGGGATCCCGCGGACGGCCCGGACTTCATCGCCGACGTTCTGTCTCACGAGCTTTTTCACGTCGTCCAGAACGAGTACGACTTCTTCGACGACCGATGGTTGATCGAAGGGTCGGCGGCGTGGATGGAAGACGAGATGTACGACGATCTCAACTACTTCAGCATCCGACTCGACAGCGTCTATGGGCGGAGCGCGTTCGCCGATCCGACTTATCCGGTCGACTACGGTGCGGAAGGCTTCGAGTACGGCGCCGGTCTCTTCTGGAGATTCCTCGGCGAGCTCTACGGGCCGAGCGTTGGGATCCAGGATCGCACGCTCATCAGGAGGATCTTCGAGCTCTCGAGCGACCCGGATCCCAACTCGCTCCAAGCTGTGAAGAAGGCGATCTCGGAGCGTGGGTCCGATTTCGTCGACGACTTCACGTTGTTCACCGTCGTGAACTACATCCCGGAGGTCTTCTACGAAGAGGGTTCCGACTACTTGCACCTGGTCGGGCGGCCCCCGGTATCGGGACGAGCGACGGTCACGCGTTCGAAGAACCTCGTCGGAGGGTCATTCGTCCTGGATCATCTGAGCGCGAACTACATCACTCACAAGCCGGGCACCGGGGTGTCGCGGTCCGCCAAGCTCAAAGTGACCGTCGATGGACCGCCCGGCGCCTCAAGTCCTGCCGCCAGCCTGCTCGTGTTGAACGAGGATGGAACCTTCAAGGCGGTGTCGATCTCGCTCAACTCTTCGGGCGACGGGTCTAAGAAGGTCGCTTTCGGTCGCGGCGTAGTCAACCAAGTGGTCCTCGTGTTGACGAACGCCAGCACTCGGTTCCGCTGCTTCAGGCAGAGCCCGTTCTCGTGCCAGGGCTTGTCGCGGGATGACGGCCGGGTCTTCAACGTCAGGAGCAAACTGATCCAGTAGGTCCGGCCGTGGATGGTAGAGAGGACCCATGGCTGCAACCGCTCCTTCGCCCGTCGTGTTCGCGCACGTCCTGACCGAGACTTTCCGGGAGGTCTCTCCCGCGAAACTCGTCGTGTGCGTTGCGGCCGCCGTCGCGGGCATCGGCATACTGATCTTCTGGGCCGCGTCCGCCGGTCGCGAGGAGAAGAACGCCAAGAGCACCTACGCGAAGAACGCCGCGCACCGACGGTGGTTGCTGCGGTCGATCGCGGGAGCGCTGCTTTTCTTGGGGGGCCTCGCCGCCATTCCCGCGTTCGCGTTCGATCGCGACACCCGGACGGTGCCTCATGCGGAGACCGACGTGCCGCTTTCGACCGAGGGGACCGATCTCCCGGTCGACTTCGTCGCCGGCAACTCGGATGGGAGCGTGGAGATAAAAGTGTCGAACCCGAACGAGTTCGCGGTTCACTCCCAATGCATCATCGAGGCGCTCGACTCGGCCGGGGAGTCCGCCGCCGCCGGCACCTACAAACACTTTCGGACCGATGGCACTTCCGAGGAGTCCGACGACTACGCCGGCTGGGCGATCGTTCGACCGAAGAATGACGTAACGATCGAAGTGAACCTCCGCCTCGACGGTGAGGTGGCCGAATACAACGCGGCCTGTTCGCCGATCCCGTTCACCCAGGAGCAGATAGACCAGCTCGAGGCTGCCGGGATCCCGTTCCAGCGGTTCACCCCCGGCGAAGACTCGGGTGAAAGCCCCTAGGAGGGATCCGGGCAGAAGGGCTGGCTTCCGACGGGTCGAACCCTCTATCCATGCGGACCCCCAAAGCCCTAGCGATCCTGACCCTGTGCCTGTGCCTCGCCGCGCCGGCTTTCTCCGCATCGGTTCCCAAGCGCACCGGTTCGATGCAGCTCTCGAAGGAGGGGGGACTCGGTCGTCTCGAGATCCACGGAGACACGGCTGCGGTTCTGCAGCGCGACGAGGGCATCGTCACACTCCTGTCGCTGAAGGATCCCGACAGGCCTAAAGTCCTCGGTCGTTACGACGACGGCGCGAGCCAGTCCCTCGACGGCGACATCGCGTTCTCCAGCGACGGCGATTTCATCTTCTACGCGCGCCAGACGGTTCAGTTCTCCAAAGACGGCGTTCTCGTTCTCGACATCTCCGATCCCTCGGCTCCTGCCCTCGCCGGCTACGCGCCTGGGGGCGGGGCGCTTCGCATCGCGAGCTACAACGACGGAACCGACGAGTGGGTCGTCCTCCTCGACGCAGTAACGGGGTTGGCCGTCTACAGGTTCGAGCCGACGACCGCTCAGCTGATCCCCGTGTACGCGGATCCGATGCCCGCGACGGAGAAGGTGGGCGGTCCCTCATCCGCGGGAGTTTTCATCGATCCGATGGATGAGGAACAGGGCGTTCCTCTTCTTTACGTCTCGACCGGTGGCAGCGGACTGCAGCTTTTCGACTTCTCGGATCCCACCTCGCCGGCGCTCCTCGGTGAGAACGCGGATGAAGGGATCGCAGAGATCGAAGTTCTGTCGGACCTCGTCGTCTCCAAGAATGGGGGGCCGGCGATCCCGATGCGGCTCGTGTTTGCCGCAACCGAGTACTGGTTCGACAAGACGAACGTTCCCGCGATCGCGATCTACGACGCTACCGACCCTACGAAGATCGAGATTGTGGGCCGCATAGGCCTCGGTCCTGCGCGCGACGAAACGCGCGCACAAGGGATGACGATCGGCCCCGGCGGGCTTTACGTCGCGAACTCGAGTCTCGGTTTGGTCAGACTGACCGGGAAGGGCCCGAAGACCGTCTTCAAAGAAAGCGGTCGTTTGAATCCCTCGGCGAAAGTGTTGACCGCGCCCTACGCGTTCGACGTCGAATACGCCAACGGTCGCCTTTATGTAACCGACGCCGCCACGGGCACGCTCTCTGTCTTGAAGCCCTAGAAGTTTTGCGCCCCCCGTTAGTGGGGAAAAACCTGGTACCGAATGACGAAAGGCGACCAGGTGTATACGACGCGACCGAGGGTGCTCATTGCGGCCATCTTGGCCGTCTTGCTTGCGTTCTCCGCACCCGCCGCGGCGTTCGCCCAGACGCCGTCGCCTACACCCATCGAGACGATTTCCCAGACGGGGAGCAATCCCGACAACGTCGTCGTTCAGCAGAACACCAAAGACGGGTCGTCGATATTCAAGCTTGGGTTCAAGGTCATCCGCGTTCTGGGAGAAACGGTCGACAGCGGGAACGCTGCCGCGGCCGTGGCGAGTTGCGAGGCATGCCGGACGATCGCCGTTGCCATCTCCGTCGTCTTGGTGATGAACGACCCCACGGTCGTGGAACCGGAGAACCTCGCTCTCGCCATGAACGTCGATTGCCTTGTGTGCGAAACCATGGCGCTCGCGTTCCAGCTGGTCCTGACGACGGATGGAATGGTCAGGATCGATCACGATGGGAGCAAAGCCATCAAAGATCTTCTCGACCAGATCGAGGAGGTTGGTTCCTCGGACTTACCGCTGGACGAGATCGACGCTCAGGTGACCGCTCTGGTCCAAGAGCTTTTCCAAACGGTGCGCGATTCCCTCGAGCCGCTCGGGCCCGCGGATGACGTCGAGCCGACCGAGTCGCCCTCGCCCGAACCCTCGGTGTCGCCGACTCCGACCGGATCGACGACTCCGGAGCCGACCGGATCGACGGCCGAGCCATCGCCGACGCCGACTGAGGACGAAACGCCCACACCGGAGCCGTCTCCGACCGCTTAGCCTGGCGCGCGGCGCCGATCCCCTAGGGGGGTGGGGCGGCCATCGTGCTAATCTTTCCGACGAATCCCCAGGCAGCCGGACCCTTACCAAACGCGTCCGGCCGATGAAAGGCACCGAGCTTGAACAGGCAGACCAAGCGCCTCATGAAGAAGGATGAGGAGCGCAAGAAAGCAGGCGGCGGCAGGCCGCCCACAAAGGCCCCCGGAGCGCCCACCAAGAAGGAGCGCACCAAGCCGTCCCAGTTCTTCAAAGAGGTCGTCGCCGAGCTCCGCAAGGTGGCCTGGCCGACCCGTCAAGAAGTGGTCGCCTATTCGCTCGTCGTGCTCGTCAGCACGATCGTCGTGGGAGCCATCATCTTCGGCATGGATTACATCTTCACGAGGGCCGTCCTTGGCCTGTTCGGGGTGGACGTCTGATGGAAACCGACATCGAATCTCAGCGGCTCCAAGAGGCATCTGACACGGGCCAGCCCGACGAGCAAGTCGCCGCGCCGGGCGAGGTGACCGATCCCGAGGGATCGGCCGAGTCGGAGGAGACCACCGTCGCCGAAGCGCCTCAGGAAGTCGAGAGCGCTCCGGTCGCGGTCGAAAGCGACGCTCCCGAAGCCGAAGCCTCTCCCGCCGCCGGCGTTGACACCGAAGTCGCGGCCCCCGAGGCCGCGGCCCCCGAGGCCGAGTCGACCACGACCGAGGTAACGGATGAGCCCGCGACCGAGGCCGCAGACGCCGAACCGCTCGTTGCCGCAGCTGAGTCGGCACCCGAGGCCGAGGCAGCGCCCGCGTCCGATGGAGACGCGGAACAAGACGGCGAGGAAGACGAGGAGTCGTATTACGACGAGACGATCATCCCGCCGACCGAGCGACCGGGCGACTGGTACGTCATCCACACCTACGCCGGCTACGAGAACAAGGTGAAGGCGAACCTCGAGTCCCGAATCTCGTCGATGAACGTCGAGGACAGGGTGTTCGAGGTAGTCATCCCGATGGAAGACGTCATGGAGATCAAGCAGGGCAAGAAGCAGGTCGTTCAGAAGAAGGTCTTCCCGGGTTATCTGCTTTGCCGCATGTACCTCGATGACGATTCCTGGTACGTAGTTCGAAACACCCCGGGGGTCACGGGCTTCGTCGGCTCAGGCGCTAAGCCCACGCCGCTCTCCGATCGTGAGATCGACAGGATCCTGCAGGTGAAGCCGGACCAGAAGAAGCTCAAGCCACGACTCGAGTTCGAAGAGCAGGAAAGCGTTCGCGTAACCTCCGGGCCATTCGCGAACTTCACCGGCTCGATCGCCGAGATCAATGTGGACCAGTCGAAACTCAAAGTGCTCGTGAATATCTTCGGTCGTGAAACACCGGTCGAGCTCGGTTTCGATCAGGTTGCAAAGCTCTAGACACGAAGCGAACGAAAAGGACTTAAGAGATGGCAGAGCGTCGTAAGAAGGTAGCCCAGATACTCAAGCTGCAGATCCCCGCGGGACAGGCCACGCCTGCACCCCCCGTCGGCCCCGCTTTGGGTCAGGCCGGCATCAACATCATGGATTTCTGCAAGCAGTACAACGCCGCGACCCAGCAGCAGACCGGGACGATCGTTCCCGTCGAGATCACCGTTTACGAGGATCGTTCGTTCACGTTCGTGACGAAAACGCCTCCGGCAGCGGTTCTCCTTCGCCAGAAGGCGGGTGTCGAGAAAGGCTCAAGCGAGCCAAACCGCACCAAGGTCGCGACGGTGACGAAGGACCAGGTCCGCGAGATCGCCGAGATAAAGATGCCCGACCTCAACGCCAACGACGTCGAAGCCGCGATGAAGGTCGTCGAGGGCACGGCACGTAGCATGGGGATCAACGTCAGCTAGAAACACTCGCTTACTTAGTGGGAGGCGGGTTCGACCCGTCGTTGACCACGGAGGAGGAAGCAAGATGCCGCAGCACGGCAAGAAGTTCGCGTCGGCTCTCGAGATCGTGGATCGTGATCACATGTATTCGCCTCGGGAAGCCGTGAAACTCATCAAACAGTTTCCCGACCGCAAGTTCGACGAGACCGTTGAACTCAGCCTTCGGCTCGGGGTCGACCCCCGCAAGGCCGACCAGATGGTTCGCGGGGCCCTCTCCCTCCCGAAGGGGACAGGCAAGACCATGCGTGTCGCCGTGTTCGCGAAGGGCGAAAAGGCCAAACAGGCGGAAGAGGCCGGCGCGGACTTCGTCGGGGACGACGATCTGGCGACGCGGGTCGGGGGCGGCTTCCTCGACTTCGACGCCGTGGTCGCGACGCCCGACATGATGCCGGTTCTCGGGAAGCTCGGTCGCGTCCTCGGTCCTAGAGGGCTCATGCCGAACCCGAAGTCCGGAACCGTCACTGAGGACGTCGGCAAAGCCGTGAGCGACATCAAGGGGGGCCGCGTCGAATACCGCACCGACAAGAACGGCAACCTTCACCTGATCGTCGGCAAGAAGTCATTCTCCGAGGACGACTTGATCGCCAACTACGCGGCGATCATCGACGAGGTCTACCGCGCGAAGCCTGCTGCGGCGAAGGGCCGTTACGTGAAGACCGTCACTCTTTCCACGACGATGGGCCCCGGGATCAAGATCGATCCTCAGAAGAGCAAGGACATCATCGAGGAGGAACTCGAGGAAGCCCCCGCCTAAACCCAGTACAAGCAAGAGGATGAAGAGAGGCCCTTCGGGGCCTCTCTTCGCGTTTCGGCTGCAAGCACCGAGGGAAAAATCCTTAAATGAAGTACCGCAAGGTGATCAACGAGCCCATCGAGATCGATGAAGAGGGCGTGACCGTCCGAGGCGGCGTGAACGCTGTCATCGCAGCGACGGTCAACGAGGGCGGCCATCAACACGTCTCGTCTCGCCAAACCATGCGCGTCGTGCAACGGAACGGCATCACCGAAGGTTTCGAGCATTCGGCCGCTGACGAAGAGCAAAGCGAAGCATCACGCGGCGTCGCCGAGCGTTTACACGACATCGGTCGTGGGGAGGAACGCGATATGCCACACCGGCTTAAAGCAGAACTGAAGAAGCGCAAGGAAGAGTTGAAGAAGGAGATCGAAGAAGCGGCGAAGCGCGACTCCAACATCGCTTCGGCCACGAATGTCGGCGGGTCGGGATCCAGCACTTCCGTGTCATCCCGCCAAGAGGTGGTCACCAAGGATGGAGTGACCACGAAGAAGGAGATTCGGGAGGAGAGGAGGAGCTGATGAGCGAAGACCGCAACACGCAGGAGCTAAGTCAAGAAGAGCTCGAGCAGCAGTCGGCAGAGAATCTCGGCGAGCGCGAGGAGATGTCGCTGATCAACGCGAACCTCGCGGCCCCCGTGAACGCCGCTGTGGCTCTGAACGTCGCGTCTGACAACTCGATCGCATATGCGAACGCGACGCAGGACGTCGACATCGACCAGAGCAACTAGCAGCAACCAGCAGCTACCGGCTCATCGACCTAAGGGAGGGCGAAATGGGCGAGCAGAAGAAGACCGATGGTCTGAGCGAAGAAGAACTCCAGCAGCAAGGCACCGAAGAGCTCGGCGAGCGCGAGGAGATGTCGCTCATCAACGCGAACATCGCAGCGCCGGTGAACGCAGCGGTGGCGGCGAACGTTCTGTCGGATAACTCCGTTGCGTATGCCAATGCCGAGCAGATCGCCGACATCGACCAGGGCAACTGACTTCTAGGGAGTGATTAGAGATGACCGAGAAGAAGAACCCTGAAGGGCTTTCGCAGGAAGAACTCGAGCAGCAGGGCAGCGAAGAGCTCGGCGAGCGAGAAGAGATGTCGCTCGTGAACGCGAACGTTGCGATCCCGATCAACGCAGCAGTGGCGGCGAACGTCCTATCGGACGGTGCGATCGCCTATGCGGATGCCGCGCAGCAGGCCGGCATCGATCAGGGCAACTGACGACTGGGGAGGTAAGAGCTATGACCGACAGGAATCCAGAAGCCCTCACTCAGGAAGAACTCGAGGCGCAGGGCAGTGAGGAGCTCGGCGAGCGCGAAGAGATGTCGCTTATCAACGCGAATGTCGCAGCGCCGGTGAACGCAGCGGTGGCGCTGAATGCTCTGTCGGACAACTCCGCAGCTATCGCGAACGCGGAGCAGGTAGCCGACATCGATCAAAGCAACTAGCAGGACTGATGCAGCAAGGAGGCGGCCCTCGAGGGGGCCGCCTCTTTTAGGCCCGAAGAACCAGAGCGAGGAGACACTTGGCCCGAAGAGTTCCGCCGCCGCCCCCGCCGGGGTCCGCTCCGACCGAGCGGATGTCCGAGGTCCCCTCGCGTCCCGACGAAGACCAGACGATCGTCTTGGACGCGCAGCGGTCCGGGTATGGCCCGGACCAAGGCACGGGGGGTGTACCTCGCCTGGCCGAGGGAGTCGAGCTTCTAGGGGAGTACGAAGGATCGGGTTTCAAGGAGCCCCGCTACCTGGTTAAGCGCCGCGACGGCCAGATGGTTCAGCTGACTCCGCTCCTCTATCGCATCGCAGAAGAGATCGACGGTTCGCGCGGCCTCGACGAGATCGCCTCGCGCGTGAGCGAGCGGTACGGAAAGAGAGTCAGCGGCGACAACGTCGCTCAATTGATCGGGTCCAGTCTCCAGCCGGACGGCATCGTTTCCGGGGCGGGTGGGGCGCAGCCGGCGGTCGAGAAAGCCGATCCCCTTCTTGCGCTGAAGCTCAAGACAACGCTTCTGCCCGAGAAGGCGGTCAATTTCTTCGCCGCCCTCCTGCGCCCCATCTTCTGGCCGCCGGTGATCCTCGCGGTGGTCGCCGGACTGGTCGCGCTGGACATCTGGTACTTCGGGGTGCACGGCATCGGCAAGGGCCTTCGCGAGTTGATCTATCAGCCGTTGATCATGCTGATGCTTTACGGATTGCTGATCGTTTCGGTCGGCTGGCACGAGCTTGGCCACGCGACCGCATGCCGCTACGGCGGCGCGCGGCCAGGAAAGATCGGGTTCGGGATCTACGTTGTGTGGCCCGCGTTCTTCACCGACGTCACCGATGCCTTGAGGCTGGGGAAGGGGGGCCGGGTCCGAACCGACCTCGGCGGCGTCTATTTCAATGCGATCTTCGCCCTGGCCACCGCCGGCGTTTACTTCCTAACGGGGTTCGAGCCGCTGCTGATCCTCGTGATGATCCAGCACCTCTTGATGTTCTATCAATTCCTTCCGTTCATGCGGCTGGACGGCTACCACGTCGTCAGCGACCTCACCGGCATCCCCGATCTGTTCGCGCGGATCCGTCCGACGCTGACGAGCTTCATCCCATTCAAGAAGTCACCGCGCGAGGTGACCGAGCTGAAGCCATGGGCGCGAGCGGTCGTGACGATCTGGGTTCTCAGCGTGGTTCCCGTGCTCGCGTATCTCTTCGGGATGATGATCCTCAGTGCGCCGCGAGTTCTTGCGACTGCGTGGGACTCGTTCTTCATCCAGAAGAGCAATCTCTCCAAGGACCTCGACGGGGGAGCGAACGCCCAGGCCGCGGTCCACGGTCTGCAGCTCGCCTTCATCGTGTTGCCCGTACTCGGTATGAGTGTGACCTTCACGCGCGTCTCCAAGAGGATCGCCACGGGTTTCTGGAACTTCACGTCGGGACACCCGTTCCGGCGATTCTTCATGGGGGTGGCCATAGCGGGCCTCGTGGCAGGAGCCGCATACGTGCTCATCCCGAACGGCGAGTACAAGCCGATACAGCCGGGCGAAGACTGGACGTTCGCGAACAGCGTCTCGGCTGCGAAAGATGTCTCGTCCGGACGGCCGAGCTTGAGCGAGGATCGAGAGCAGGAGCTCGGCGCGCGCTTCTTCAACGAGACCGGCGAGGATCCTCTTGGATCGGAGGAAGGCTCGACGTCGACTCCGTCCTCCGTCGACGGGGACACCGAAGAGTCGGGAGCGAGGGAGCCCGTTCCGGCCGAATCCACGTCCGAGGAGCCGACGCCCGAAGCCACGCCGACTCCGGAAGAAACCGCAGCAACGCCGGAGCCAACTCCGACGCCCTGACAAACCCCGCCGTCTGCGACCGGCCGCGCCGGGAGACCCGCCGTCTGCGACCGGCTGCGCCGGTGGCAGACCCCAAAACCCGAACTGTCTGTAGAAAGGTGCGGATTTCGCACCCTCCTACAGAATGGTCGGGAAAAGGAGCTGCCGGAGCTGCTGGTAGATGGGGGCGTTGCGATCGGCTAGGTCCGCCCATGTCGAATGAAGAAGAGTCCAGCCAAGCGCGGCCGCGGCATTGCGTTTACCCAGATCTCGCTTCCACGCCGATGGGTCCGTGTGCCACTCGTAGCTGTCTGCCTCGACCGCAATCTTTGCGTAGGGGAATGCGAAGTCAAGGTAGAAGCGTTTGCCTTCCCACTCGATCCGGTGCTCTCTGATCGGCCGTGGCAGTCCGGCGGCTACGAGACATTCGAAGAAGCGCCGCTCCAATTCGCTGCGTGGTCGGCGGGAGCCTTGCTTCAGCTTTTGAAGGAGGTGCCACAGCTCCGGAACGCCCCTCCGACCGCGTCTGGAGATCCTGTCCAGGCGCATCTCCAACCGTGGGATAGAAACGAGCTTTCGGCGAAGGGCTTCATCGAGAGCCGTTGACAATGGGAATCCCTTGATCCCGGCGATGTCGATCATCGTTCGGGTGGGAGATGTGAGCGTCAGCCCATCGCGCTCGCAGATGTCGCCCGGCAACCAGAGCCTTGTGTAGTGGGTCTTGATCCCCGGACAGCCTTTTCTTTTCTCTCCGAGATAGCAGACGTCGATCTCGCGCGGTCTCGCTGCGAGTCCCCATGCAGCTGCTGCCGCTCGATGGGATATCGCCGTGTCGGTTCCTGCCCATAGGTGCGCGACCCAGAGATCTCTCTCCCAACCGGAGGGCGATCCGGCAACGAGGTACACGCCCGGGGCGGCATCGATGAATGTTCCGCCCTTTCGTCGCCGCGTGATCTGGGACTTCGTGTAGCCGATGTCGATCAGCTGTTGTCTGCCGATCGCACCCTTCTGTCGGGCCGCGCGAGCCAACATCCGTCGATCGAGCGGACCTTTCTGTAAATGGGTTCGGATATCGCACCTCATTACGAAAAGGTCGCCCACACTCCGCCGGCCGGGAGTGACGAGGGGCACTCTGGCCGCCCTCCCCGGTAGGGGCGGGCGGGGTGGGCTTCCCCAGCCCGAAGCCGAGTCGGGGTTTGTTATCCTGCTCGACCGGAAGCCCCAGACCGTCGGTGAGCGAGAGCTCTTAAGCCTCCAGAGGGCCGGCGCAGGCGAACCAAGCGGCACTATCGCGCGGTCGTCCCGGTCTGGGCGGCCGTTTTTGATTTTCCGAGAGGAGACGAAGTGCCGAGACCTGCAAAAACCGCTGCGGTCGAAGAGATCACGGGCCGGTTCAACGAGTCGAACGCGGCTCTTCTGACCGAGTACCGCGGCCTGACCGTCGGCGAGATCCAGGAGCTCCGCCGGGCGCTGCGCGCCGCGGACACGGACTACAAAGTCCTCAAGAACACTCTGACCAGGATCGCCGTGAAGGAGGCGGGGCTCGACGAGCTCAGCGCCCACCTGATCGGCCCGACCGCCATAGCTTTCGTGAAGGGCGACGCCGTCGCGGCGGCCAAGGCCCTCGACGAGGCGGCTAAGAAGTACCCGGTCCTCGTCATCAAAGGCGGCGTCATCGACGGCAAGGTGATCGACGCCGAGCAGACCAAGGCGCTCGCGAGGCTGGAGCCGAGAGAGGTCCAGCTCGCCAAGATCGCGATGCTCATGAACACCCCGTTGCAGCAGACGGTGAACGTGTTCGCCGCATTGCTCCGGGACCTCGGATCGATGCTCGCCCAGGTCATCGCCAAGAAGGAGTCGGGTGAGCTTCCGGGCGGAGCCGGCGAGGCTCCCGCAGCGGAAGCCCCCGCTGAGCAAGAGGCTGCCGCCGAGTCGGAAGCAGCGGCGGAAGCTGAGCCCGAGGCGGCGGCCGAGCCGGCCGCGGAAGAGGCGGAAGAGCCGGCCGCGGAAGAGGCGGCCGCTCCCGAAGTCGAGGCCGCCGAGGCTGTTGCAGAGACCGAGACCACAACTGCGGAAGCGGCGGAGGGATCCGTCGAGGCCGCATCCGACACCGAAGAGGAAACCGCCGAAGGCGGCCAGGACAAGGAGGAGTAGCAGTGGCGACCCTTACTCAGGAAGACGTTCTCGAGGCGGTTGCGGGATGGACCGTTCTCGAGCTCTCCGAGTTCGTGAAGGCGTTCGAGGAGAAGTTCGGAGTGACCGCAGCGGCCCCCGTTGCAGTCGCGGCCCCCGGTGCAGCCGGCGGCGGCGGTGGCGAGGCAGCCGGCGCGGCTGAGGAGAAGGACGAATTCGACGTCATCCTCAACGCGGCCGGAGACAAGAAGATCCAGGTCATCAAGGAGGTCCGGGCCCTCACTAGCCTCGGGCTCAAGGAGGCCAAGGATCTCGTGGACTCGGCCCCCAAGCCGGTCCTCGAGAAGGTCAACAAAGAGCAAGCCGACGCAGCAAAGGCCCAACTAGAAGGCGCCGGCGCCACAGTCGAACTGAAGTAACAAAGGATTCAGCAAAAGGCCCCGGGTCCCCCGGGGCCTTTTTCCTTTCTAACTCCCAAGAGAGGGGACCGAACCCTTCGATCCGCCCCCCGGCCGGGGTGGGGCGAGATTCCCCGGAGGGCGCCTCGTGAGGACGGCCGCCCGGCGCGAAGCGCCGGGCCCGCCCGGAGCGCCGCGCCCCGGAGGGGAACTCGACCCGCCCCGGAAGCCAGGCCAACTGGGGCCTCGGCGGCGCCGCCGGAAGCCTGGCCAACAAGGCTCAACGCCCGTTTTTCGCGATTCACAGGAAAACAAGGGTTGAATTTCCGAAGACACGGGCATACAGTCCCCACACCAACGGCGGCGTTGCCGCCTGCCAATACGCGCCGGGCGGTTGACGCCCCTGGACGCCTGCGTCATAATCTCTGTTCGGCCCCCGATCGTTCGACCGCTTTGTCGCGCGGCTAAGAACCGCCCAAATGCGAGCCGGTCAGGGGCGGCCGAGGAGGGAATAGGGGCCCCTTCGCGGCCGTTCTCATAGACCCCCCGTGGCTCTATACAGGAGGCTCGCTTGTCGCTTAACGCCCTGCGCGACCGTCGTTCCTTTGCCAAGCTTGCCGAAGTCCACCCCCTCCCGAACCTCATCTCAGTCCAGAAGGAATCCTTCGATTGGTTCCTTCAGGTCGGGCTCGCGGAGACCCTCGGCGACATCTCGCCGATCGAGGACTTCACCGGCAACCTGGCGTTGCAGTTCATCTCCCACCGCTTCGAGGATCCGAAGTTCGACGAGGACGAGTGCAAAGAGAAGGACATGACCTTCTCGAAGCCGCTCTTCGTCACCGCCGCCTTCATCAACAAGGAAACCGGCGAGATCAAGGAGCAGACCGTCTTCATGGGGGACTTCCCGATGATGACGGACAAGGGAACTTTCATCATCAACGGCACCGAGCGCGTCGTCGTGTCGCAGCTCGTCCGTTCACCCGGCGTCTACTTCGACCGCTCGATCGACAAGGCTTCGGACAAAGACATCTACACCTGCAAGATCATCCCGGCCCGAGGCGCGTGGCTCGAGTTCGAGACCGATAAGAAGGACATGGTCGGCGTCCGTATCGACCGCAAGCGTCGCCAGAACGTGACCGTTCTGTTGAAGGCGCTCGGTTTCGGAACCGACGACGACATCCTCAGGTTGTTCGACGGGGCCGAGTCCATCGCCCTCACCCTCGAGAAGGACCCGATCCAGACCGAGGAAGACGCGCTCATGGACATCTACCGCAAGCTCCGTCCGGGCGAGCCGCCGACGGTCGAGAGCGCGCGAGCTCTCCTCGACAACCTGTTCTTCAACTCCAAGCGCTACGACCTCGCGAGGGTCGGTCGCTACAAGGTCAACAAGAAACTCGCTACGACGGACAACAAGTTCAAAGCGGATGAGAAGACGATCGAGGAGTTCGGCTCCGTCCTTCGCAAGGAGGACATCCTCGCCACGATCAAGTACCTCGTCGAGCTCCACGCCGGCAACCCGGACTACGAGACCGACGACATCGACCACTTCGGAAACCGTCGCATCCGCCCCGTGGGCGAGCTGATCCAAAACCAGATCCGGGTCGGCCTCTCGCGCATGGAGCGCGTGGTCCGCGAGCGCATGACGACCCAGGACGTCGAGGCCATCACGCCGCAGACGCTGATCAACATCCGCCCGGTAGTCGCTTCGATCAAGGAGTTCTTCGGGTCGAGCCAGCTCAGTCAGTTCATGGACCAGACGAACCCGCTCGCGGGTCTGACCCACAAGCGCCGCCTCTCGGCCCTCGGTCCGGGCGGTTTGTCGCGCGAGCGTGCGGGATTCGAGGTGCGAGACGTGCACTCGAGCCACTACGGCCGTATGTGCCCGATCGAAACTCCTGAAGGTCCGAACATCGGTCTGATCGGATCCCTCTCGACCTACGCGCGCCTCAATCGTTACGGCTTCATCGAGACCCCGTACCGGAAGGTCACGGACGGCAAGGTCTCGAAGAAGATCGAGTACTTGACCGCAGACGAGGAGGGCCGGGCGATCATCGCCCAGGCCAACGTCGAACTCTCGGAGAACGGCGACTTCGTCGAGGACCGCGTCCTCGTTCGTGGTCGGTTCAACGAGATCGAGTACGTAGACCCGCACGAGGTCGACTACATGGACGTGTCGCCGAAGCAGATCGTCTCGGTCTCCGCGGCGTGCATCCCGTTCCTCGAGCATGACGACGCGAACCGAGCACTCATGGGCGCGAACATGCAGCGCCAGGCGGTCCCGCTTCTCAGGCCCCAGGCTCCCATCGTCGGCACGGGCCTCGAGTTCCGCGCCGCGGTCGATGCCGGTGACGTGATCGTGAGCGACCAGGCCGGGATCGTCGAGGAAGTGACCGCCGAGCGGATCGTCGTCGCCCCCCAGGGCCCCGGCGATCGCAAGATCTACAAGCTCGACAAGTTCCGCCGATCCAACCAGTCGACCTGCATCAACCAGAGGCCTGTGGTCAAGGAAGGTCAGAAGGTCAAGGCCGGCGACATCCTCGCGGATGGGCCTTCGACCGATAAGGGTGAGCTCGCGCTCGGCGCGAACCTCCTTGTCGCATTCATGAGCTTCGAGGGCTACAACTTCGAAGACGCCATCATCCTCAGCCAGCGTCTCGTGAAAGACGACATCCTCTCCTCGATCCACATCGAGGAGTACGAGGTGGACGCCCGCGACACCAAGCTGGGGGCCGAGGAGATCACTCGGGATATCCCGAACGTCTCCGAGGACGTCCTTGCCGACCTCGACGAGCGCGGCATCATCCGCATCGGCGCCGACGTCGGCCCCGGCGACGTTCTCGTCGGAAAGGTCACGCCGAAGGGTGAGACCGAGCTGACTCCGGAAGAGCGTCTGCTTCGTGCGATCTTCGGCGAGAAGGCGCGCGAGGTTCGGGACACCTCTCTCAAGATGCCGCACGGCGAAGAGGGGAAGGTCATCGGCGTCCGGGAGTTCTCCCGCGACAACGGCGACGAGTTGCCCCCGGGCGTCAACGAGCTCGTGCGTGTCTTCGTCGCTCAGAAGCGCAAGATCTCCGAGGGCGACAAGCTCGCCGGACGCCACGGCAACAAGGGCGTTATCTCGAAGATCCTGCCCGAGCAGGACATGCCGTTCCTCGCGGACGGCACCCCCGTCGACATCATCCTCAACCCGCTCGGGGTCCCTTCCCGGATGAACGTGGGTCAGGTGCTCGAGACGCACCTCGGATGGGTCGCGAAGCAGCGCTGGGAGGACGAGGACTACAACTCGAACGGCAGCCCCGGCTCGTGGGTGTCCCAGCCGGCGACCTACATCGAGACGCCGGTCTTCGACGGAGCTCGTGAGGACGAGATCCTCGACGCGATGCGCTCGACCGCGGCGCGTAAGACCGAGTACCCGCTCGTTAACGAGGTCGGCAAGGCGCAGCTCTTCGACGGTCGCTCGGGCGAGCCTTACGACGGTCTCGTGACGGTCGGCTACAAATACATCCTGAAGCTCAGTCACCTCGTCGACGACAAGATCCACGCACGTTCGACGGGTCCGTACTCGATGATCACCCAGCAGCCTCTCGGCGGTAAGGCGCAGTTCGGTGGACAGCGCTTCGGTGAGATGGAGGTCTGGGCCCTCGAGGCCTACGGCGCGGCCTACTGCCTGCAAGAGCTCCTCACGATCAAGTCCGATGATGTGCTCGGACGCGTGAAGGTCTACGAGGCCGTGGTCAAGGGCGAGAACATCCCTGAGCCGGGCATCCCCGAGAGCTTCAAGGTGCTTATCAAAGAGATGCAGTCCCTCTGCCTGAACGTCGAGGTCCTCTCGGCCACGGGCGAGGAGATCGAGATGAAAGAGATCGACGAGGACATCTTCCGCACGGCGGAGGAACTCGGTATCGATCTGTCCCGCCGTGAGCCGAGCAGCGTTGAGGAGGTCTAACTAGATGTTGGATGTGAACTACTTCGACGAACTGCGGATCGGGCTCGCGACCGGCGACCAGATCCGTACCTGGTCCAACGGCGAGGTAAAGAAGCCGGAGACCATCAACTACAGGACTCTCAAGCCCGAGAAGGACGGACTCTTCTGCGAGAAGATCTTCGGCCCGACCAAGGACTGGGAGTGCTACTGCGGTAAGTACAAGCGCGTTCGCTTCAAGGGCATCATCTGCGAGCGCTGTGGGGTCGAGGTAACTCGCGCCAAAGTCCGTCGCGAGCGCATGGGCCACATCGAGCTCGCGGCCCCAGTGACCCACATCTGGTACTTCAAGGGCGTTCCGAGCCGCCTCGGCTACTTGCTCGACATCGCGCCGAAGCAGCTCGAGAAGGTCATCTACTTTGCAGCTTCGATCGTCACCTCGGTCGACGAGAACAAGCGCCACAAGGACCTGCCTCGTCTCGAGGAAGAGCTGAGCAAAGAGGTCGCTCGCATCGAGTCCGATCGCGACAAGCGTCTCGACGAGATCCTGAAGGAGACCGAGGGTCGCCTCGAGGAGATGGAGGCCCGCAAAGCCAGGTCGTCCGAGAAGAACGCCGCGAAGAACCAGTCCGAGCGTCAGATGAAGGAAGTGCGCCAGCGCGCCGAGGACCGGATCAACCGGCTCCGCGACACGTTCGACGCGTTCTCCCTCCTCGACCCGAAGTACATCGAGGAACGCGAGGAGATCTGGCGCGACATGCGCGACTACTACGGCGACTACTTCAAGGGAGGCATGGGCGCGGAGGCGATCAAAGACCTCCTCGCCGGTCTCGACCTCGAGGGAGAAGCCGAGTCGCTCCGCGATGTCATCAAGAACGGCAAGGGCCAGAAGCGCCAGCGCGCGATCAAGCGTCTGAAGGTCGTGGCGCCGTTCGTCGACGAGACCAAGAAGAACAGCCCTCTGGGCATGGTCCTCGACTGCGTCCCCGTCATCCCGCCGGACCTCCGTCCGATGGTGCAGCTCGACGGAGGTCGTTTCGCGACGTCCGACCTGAACGACCTCTATCGCCGCGTCATCAACCGCAACAACCGTCTGAAGAGGCTTCTCGACCTCGGGGCTCCCGAGATCATCGTCAACAACGAGAAGCGCATGCTTCAGGAGGCCGTCGACGCTCTGTTCGACAACGGTCGTCGCGGCCGCCCGGTCACGGGCCCGGGCAACCGTCCTCTGAAGTCGCTCTCCGACATGCTGAAGGGTAAGCAAGGGCGTTTCCGTCAGAACCTTCTAGGAAAGCGTGTCGACTACTCCGGCCGAAGCGTGATCGTGTCGGGCCCGACGCTGAAGCTCCACCAGTGCGGTCTTCCGAAGCAGATGGCGCTCGAGCTCTTCAAGCCGTTCGTGATGAAGCGTCTCGTCGACCTGGGTCACGCCCAGAACATCAAGAGCGCGAAGCGAATGGTCGAGCGCAGCCGTCCGCACGTCTGGGACGTACTCGAGGAGATCATCCACGAGCACCCCGTTCTGTTGAACCGTGCGCCGACGCTTCACCGCCTCGGCATCCAGGCTTTCGAGCCGGTGCTCGTCGAGGGCAAGGCCATCCAGATCCATCCGCTCGTTTGCGTCGCGTTCAACGCCGACTTCGACGGCGACCAGATGGCAGTTCACGTGCCGCTGTCCGCAGAGGCACAGGCCGAGGCTCGCATCCTCATGCTGTCGGCGCACAACGTCCTCTCGCCTGCCCACGGTGACCCGATCGTCGCGCCGACCCAGGACATGATCCTCGGCGTCTACTACCTGACGACCGGACACGAGGGAGAGCCCGGCGAGGGCAAGGTCTTCTCCTCGGCCACCGAGCTCATGTCCGCCTTCGACGCGAAGGCGTGGAGCAACGGATCCGGCGCGGCCAAGCAGCATCCGGTAGTGGGGCTACACGCCAAAGTGAAGGTCCGCGGCCTGAAGCGATTCGAAGGCGAATCCGAGGAAGCGTACGAGGCGAATCCGAACCGGCTTATGGAGACGACAGTGGGTCGCGTGATCTTTAACGCGGCCTTCCCCGACGACTTCCCCTTCCAAAACGGGGCGGTCGGGGGAGCGACGGCCGATGACCCGAGCTTCTATTCGAAGGAGCCGATCGCAAAGAAGCACCTGTCGGCCCTCATCGATCGCGTGGCTCGCACGTACGACAAGAAGGAGTTGTCGGAGACGCTCGACGCGATCAAGGGGGTCGGGTTCAAGTACGCCACGAGGGCCGGCGTGACCGTCGGTCTCCAGGATGTGCTTACTCCGTCCGGTAAGGCCGCCATCATCTCCGAGCACGAGAAAGCTGCCGAGAAGATCGAGCAGCAGTACAAGAGAGGTGTCATCACCGACGACGAGCGCCGTCAGGAACTCGTCGAGGTCTGGACCGAGGCTTCCGAGCAGGTTAAGGACGAGATGGAGAAGGCTTTCGAGGAGGCCGACTTCAACCCGATCTGGATGATGGCTCACTCCGGCGCTCGAGGAAACATCACTCAGATCCGTCAGCTGGCGGGTATGCGTGGTCTCGTCGCCAACCCGCGCGGCGAGATCATCCCTCGTCCGATCCGCGCGAACTTCCGCGAGGGCCTTACCGTTCTCGAGTACTTCATCTCGACGCACGGTGCTCGCAAGGGCCTCGCCGACACGGCTCTGCGAACCGCCGACTCCGGTTACCTGACCCGGCGTCTGGTGGACGTGAGCCAAGAGGTCATCGTGCGACAGGAGGACTGTGGCACCGACCGCGGCGTTTCACTCGATCTCGTCGCAGAGCGCGCTCACGTAAAGCAGAAACTGATCGCCAGGGTGTTGCTCGAGGACGCGGAGGCGGACGGCAAGACGGTTTACCCCGCGGGATCCGAGATCACGCGGGAGATGTCTGAGGAGATCGTCGATGCCGGCGTCAAGAGCGTCATGCTCCGCTCGGTCCTCACGTGCGAGGCCAAGTACGGCGTCTGTCAGCTCTGCTACGGAACGTCGCTTGCGACGGGCCGGTTGGTAGAGCTCGGCGAGGCGGTCGGCATCATCGCCGCCCAGTCGATCGGCGAGCCGGGAACGCAGCTGACGATGCGTACATTCCACACCGGTGGTGTGCGGTTCCGAGGGGGTTCGGACATCACGTCCGGTCTGCCTCGAGTGGTCGAGCTTTTCGAGGCCCGCACGCCGAAGGTCAAGTCGGAGCTCGCGGAGTCGACCGGTCGCATCGAGATCGAAGAGGACGAGCGGACCCGAGTGATCAAGCTCATCCCGGACGACGGCAGCGACCCCATCCCTCACAAGATCGGTCGTTACGACGACGTTCTCGTGCGGACCGGTGACACGGTCCAGGCCGGTCAGCCTCTGACCGAGGGCTCGATGGACCCGGACGAGGTTCTCGACATCCTCGGCACCCGCGCGGTGCAGCTCTACCTGGTCAACGAGGTACAGAAGGTGTACCGCAACCAGGGTGTGCCGATCCACGACAAGCACATCGAGCTGATCGTTCGCCAGATGTTGCGCAAGGTGAACGTTCAGGAGCCGGGCGACACCGAGTTCCTTCCCGGCCAGCTCGTCGACGCTCGCTCGTTCGCGGAGGCGAACGAGGAAGTCGTCAGCAACGGCGGCGAGCCCGCCACGGCCCGGCCGATCCTCATGGGGATCACGAAGGCATCGCTGGCGACCGAGTCGTGGTTATCGGCGGCCTCCTTCCAGGAGACCACTCGAGTCCTCACCGAAGCTGCGATCAACGGAAAGTCCGACCCTCTCCTCGGTCTGAAGGAGAACGTGATCATCGGCAAGCTGATCCCTGCAGGCACGGGGATGAGCCGCTACCGCTCGATCCGGGTCGTCACCTCCGGCGAGCCGCAGATCTCGGACGACGAGGCCCGGGCGATGTTCGGTCTCCCGCCGCGCGAAGCAGGCGAGGACGAGGAGGTTCCGGCCTTCATGCTCTCCGCCGTGCCCAGCGACGGCGAGGGAGATGGAACGGCCGACGGCGAGGTCGACGAGGATTCCGACGAGTCGATCCAAGCCGCCGCGGCCGCTCTGGCCGCCGAGGCAGGAACGGAAGCGGTCTCCGAGTAACCGCAGTAGCTAAAAGAAGGGCCCCCGGCGAACCCGGGGGCCCTTTCTATTTCGCCTTTAGACAGGAAACCTCGGTCGCCAGCATCCGCGCCGTCGTGTCCTGCAACTCGATGAGCGAGCAGACCCTGTTGTTCAGCTCGTTGGACTCGACGAAGACGTCGGCGGGATCGATCTCCAGCTCGAGGATGTAGCGGCCGTCGCCGACCTCCGAGATCTCGACGTACTGATCCGGGAGATCGGCTTGATAGATGTCCATCCACCCCGGAGATATCCCGACGAGAGACGTCGGCACCCTCGGGTCGGTAGGGGAGAAGCAGTCGTAGGTGCGGCCTTCGTTGTCGCCGTCGAGCGAGGCCGAATCTCCGGGACAGAAACCGTTCTTGTCGCCGGTCGCGACCGGCGGGATGCTTCGCTTCGGCAGGCCCTTGCGGCCGACCTGCCAGATCGTCGCAACGTAGAAATCTTCGATGTGGAAGTGGACGTGGGTCGGGTGGTACTCGGTAGCGACGGCCTCTCTCTCCTCGAAAGACCCATCGGCGTTGTAGACGTGCTGATAGGCGACGAAGCCCGTGCCTTCCTGTTTGTACTCGACCTCGAAGGCCCCTTCGCCGATGTTGGCGACCCGCGAATCGAATCGGATGCACCGGCGTGCGCCTCGGCGAGCCATCTCATCGGGGAGGCATCCGTCGACGAGGACCGGCACGATGTTGAGCGGGATGCCGTTGTCGGCCAGATCGGTCACCGGTCCGATCAGGTTCTCCGTATAGAGCGGAACGAGGTCCGGCAAGACCGCGGAGGATCGCGCCGAGGCTGCGCCGGGCAGCAGGGTCACGGCCAAGGTTGCGGCCGATCCCGCCGCCAGAAGCTTCAAGAGATCCGCCCCACGCCCCATCGTCTTTAGATGATTCGGCCGGCCGGGCCCGAACCCTCCACGCGGCCGGTCAAGCGTTGCCCAGGCAGGGGACCTCGGGGTTGAGAAGTCGAGCGCTCGTCTGCTCCAGTTGGATCAGCGAGCACACCCGGTTGTTCGTCTCGTCGGACTCCCAGAAGACGTCGTTGGGATCGATCTCGATCTCGAGGATGAACTTCCCGTCGGGCAGGTCGGAGATCTCTATGTATTGATCCGGAAGATGAGCCCCATAGACGTCCATCCATCCCGACGAGATCCCCACGAAGGATGTCGGGAGGTGCGCCCCGTCCGCTCCGAAGCAGCTGTAGGCCCCATCGCCTGAGTCGTCCCGAAGCTTCTTCGAATCTTCGGGACAGAAACCGCTCTTGTCGCCCGAGGCTACCGGGGGCCGGCTCCTGTTCGGGCCTCCCTTCGGCGTGACCTCCCACAGGCGGGCGACGTAGAACCCGTCGATGTGGAAGTGGGCGTGGGTCGGGTGATAGGAGGTCTGGACCGCCCTGCGTTCGGCCACCGACCCGTCGGCTCGGAGGATCCGCTGGTATGCCACGAATCCGGCCTCCTCCGGGCGGTACTCCACCTCGAGCGGACCTCTACCGACGTTTCCCACCCTCGAGTCGAAACGGAGGCACCTGAGAGCCGCCTTCCGCGACGTCTCGTCCGGAAAGCATCCGTTCACCATGAAGGAGGCGGGATTCCCGAGGCCCGTGTCCGGGGTCATGCCCGTCTCTGGGCCGATGATCTGCTCCGGGTATAGGGGAACGAGGTCCGGAAGGAGCGGCTTCGGCCGGGCGGCCGCGGGTATGGCCGCGATGCCGAGAACCAACGCGATCGCGATGCCGCCCAGGATCGGTCGGGGATTCATCTGAGGAAGGTTCTTTACGAGAGGGTCTGGCCCTGCGGGCTCAGACCAGCTCTATCGCCACTACGCGGGAGGCCTCGTCCAAGGTCGAGCCTTCCGGCAGCTGGGACTCGATCTCGGCGATCGCCCGCTCGAGCACGTCCCCCTGCTCGATCGCCAGGGCCACCCACTCTGCGGCCCTCCGGGGGTGGCGTTGGGCCATCTGAAGCGCGCCTTTGATGACCGCAAGTGGCGTCCGTAGTTCGTGACTGACCCGTGCTCTCTCCATCCCCATGTGAGTGTTTATGTTCGCCGCGCCGGAAGCGAAACCTTGATCTGGGAACAACCTTGTCGATCGCCGGGTTGGACGGCTTGCGGCGAGTGCGATCCGGCTGTTTGACCGTACTCACCTGGACGTTTATCCTCTGCCGTCGCACCTCGTAGGTGCCAAACCCCGCGCCACAAGACCGGGCGTCAGCATGCCGGTCGGATGGGTGACGGGAGCCTAGTAGCAACCCGAGCTCGGTGAGCTTTCGGCAGGCCCGGTTGCCCCGGGAACCTCCGGAGTCGGGGTTCATCGCCGAGCGAAGCGTCAGCTGGGAGGACAAACCGGTTCACACCGGCTCCTATCTCCCGGCCAGACCGGATGACAGGCGCCTTAGTCGCGCCACATAGAGGTGAGGCGCGGGGCCGAAAGACGGGCCCCGGGCGAAAGGCCCGCTCGAAGCGGGCGCGAGTTGGCCGGGCGCTGCCCGGTGGGAAGCAAAGGAGTGGTTTTGCCGACGATCCAGCAGCTGGTGCGACAAGGGCGCCAGTCAAAGAAGGACAAGTCGAAATCGCCGGCCCTCAAAGGGTCGCCACAGCGCAGGGGCGTCTGCACCCGCGTTTACACAACCACCCCCAAGAAGCCGAACTCCGCTCTCCGCAAGGTCGCTCGCGTACGTCTCACCTCTGGAATCGAAGTCACCGCTTACATCCCCGGCATCGGCCACAACCTCCAGGAGCACTCGATCGTGCTCGTGCGTGGGGGCCGAGTGAAAGATCTCCCGGGCGTCCGCTACAAGATCATCCGAGGCACCCTCGACACCGCCGGCGTCCGCGACCGGGTTCAATCCCGCTCTCGCTACGGCGCCAAGAAGGCGGGTGGCTGATGCCTCGCAAAGGACCGGCGCCTCGCCGAGAGCTACTGCCCGACCCGATCTACAACTCGTTGCTCGTCACCCAGATCCAGAACCGGATCATGACGAGGGGCAAGCGCACGCTTTCGGAGGGCATCGTTTACGACGCTCTGCTCAAGGTGGGCGAGAAGACCGGGAAAGACCCGTTGCCGATCCTGAAAAAGGCGATCGACAACATCAAGCCGCTTTTGGAGGTCCGCTCTCGCCGGGTGGGTGGGGCGACCTACCAGGTGCCCGTCGAGGTCATCTCTCGACGCGGCACCACTCTTGCGATCCGCTGGCTCGTCAACTACTCGCGGCAGCGCCGCGAGCGCACGATGGCGGATCGGCTCGCCGGCGAGATCCTGGACGCGTCGGGCGGCGCAGGATCCGCGGTGAAGCGCCGCGAGGACATGCACAAGATGGCCGAGGCCAACAAGGCCTTCGCTCACTACCGCTGGTAACTGCAAGGAGAGCTCGGAAAAGTCATGGCTGAAGCAGCAGAGCAGCAAGAACAACAGAAGAAGCCTCAGCTCCGCGAGGTAAAGGGCGGGGGCCCGGTCATCCGGGAGTACCCGCTCAGCCATACCCGCAACATCGGGATCATGGCTCACATCGACGCGGGCAAGACGACGACGACCGAGCGGATCCTCTATTACACCGGTAAGACCTACAAGATCGGCGAGGTCCACGAGGGCGCCGCCGTCATGGACTGGATGGTCCAGGAGCAAGAGCGCGGGATCACGATCACTTCGGCCGCGACGACCGCGAACTGGAAGGGCTACTGGATCAACATCATCGACACGCCGGGCCACGTCGACTTCACCGTCGAGGTCGAGCGTTCGCTCCGAGTGCTCGACGGCGCCGTCGCCGTTTTCGACGCCGTCGCCGGCGTCGAGCCCCAGTCGGAGACCGTATGGCGACAGGCCGACCGCTACAACGTGCCGCGCATCTGCTTCGTGAACAAGATGGACCGCACCGGCGCCGACTTCTTCCGCACCGTCGGGATGATCGAAGATCGTCTCAACGGAACGCCCGTCGTCATCCAGCTCCCGATCGGCGCCGAGGATCAGTTCCACGGCGTCGTCGATCTCGTGACGATGGTGGCTCACTACTGGCCCGACGACGGTCACGGTGAGGAGTGGGAAGACCGGCCGATCGCGGACGACATGAAGGAGCAGGCCGACCAGTATCGCCACGACATGATCGAGGCGCTGGCCGACCACGACGAGCAGCTCATGGAGCTGTACGTCGCGGAAGAGGAGCCGGACGTCGAGCAGATCCGCAAGGCGCTCCGGCGCGCGACCGTTTCCGGTGAGATCACGCCGGTTCTGTGCGGCACCGCTTTCAAGAACAAGGCCGTTCAGCCCCTTCTGGACGCGATCACCTGGTACCTGCCGAGCCCGCTGGACCTTCCTCCGATGGAGGCGACCAGACCGGACTCCGGCGACGTCGTGCTTCGCAAGGCGGACGACAACGAGCCCTTCGCGGCCCTGGCCTTCAAGATCATGAGCGACCCCTACGTCGGGCGGCTCACCTATCTACGCGTCTACTCGGGAACGCTGAAGAGTGGCGATTCGGTCACGAACTCAACGCGCGACCGCAAGGAGCGGATCGGCCGGATCCTCCAGATGCACGCGAACCACCGAGAGGACAAGGACGCGGTATTCGCGGGAGACATCGTCGCCGTCGTCGGCTTGAAGCACACGCTGACGGGTGACACGCTGTGCGATCCGAGCGACCCCGTGTTGCTCGAGCAGATGACGTTTCCGACGCCGGTTATCGACGTCGCGATCGAGCCGAAGTCCAAAGCGGATTCCGACAAGCTCGGCAATGCGCTCCAGCGTCTTTCCGAGGAGGACCCGACCTTCCGGGTGCACACCGACGAGGAGACCGGGCAGACGATCATCTCGGGCATGGGCGAGCTTCACCTCGACGTCCTCGTCGACAGGCTCATCCGCGAGTTCAAGGTCGGCGCTAACGTCGGCAAGCCGCAGGTGGCCTACCGCGAGACGATCAAGAACCCCGTCGAGAAGCACGACCAGCAGTACAAGAAGCAGACGGGCGGTAAGGGTCAGTTCGCCCACAGCGTCATCGCGGTGGAGCCGACCGGCCCCGGCGGCGGATACGAATTCATCAACAAGATCACCGGTGGCCGCATCCCGTCCGAGTACATCCCCGCCGTCGACCAGGGCGTGCAGGAAGCGATGGCTTCGGGCGTGCTCGCCGGTTATCCCGTCGTCGATGTGCGCGTGACGCTGATCGACGGCTCCTATCACGACGTCGACTCGTCGGAGATGGCTTTCAAGATCTGCGGCTCGATGGCCTTCAAGGAGGCCGCGCGCAAGGCGAAGCCCACGTTGCTCGAGCCGATCATGGAGGTAGAGGTCGTCACCCCTGAGGAATTCATGGGCGATGTCATCGGCGACATCTCCGGACGCCGCGGGAAGGTCGAGTCGATGGACCAACGCGGCAACGACCGGATCGTGAAGGCCCAGGTCCCGCTGGGCCAGATGTTCGGTTACGTGACCGACCTCCGCAGCCGCACACAGGGACGAGCGACGTCATCCATGCAGTTCCACAGCTATCAGGAAGTGCCCCAGTCAATCGCAGAAGAGATCGTGCGCCAGGTCCGAGGCGAGTAGGAGAAGAGGAGAGAGGCGATGTCGAAGCAGAAGTTCGAGCGCACCAAGCCGCACGTAAACATCGGGACGATGGGTCACATCGACCACGGTAAGACCACTCTTACCGCGGCCATCACCAAGGTGCTTGCCGACAACAACCCGAACGTGCAGTTCACCGCGTTCGACCAGATCGACAAGGCTCCGGAGGAGAAGGAGCGAGGCATCACCATCGCCATCGCCCACGTCGAGTACGAGACGGACAACCGTCACTACGCGCACGTCGACATGCCGGGCCACGCCGACTACATCAAGAACATGATCACGGGTGCCGCCCAGATCGACGGCGCCATCCTCGTGGTGTCTGCCGCCGACGGCCCGATGCCCCAGACGCGTGAGCACGTGCTGCTCGCCCGTCAGGTCAACGTGCCTTACATCGTGGTGGCGCTCAACAAGGTCGACATGGTCGACGACCCGGAGCTCCTCGACCTCGTCGAGCTCGAGGTTCGTGAACTCCTCAGCGAGTACGAGTACCCGGGCGACGACATCCCCGTAACGCGCGTCTCGGCCCTCAAGGCTCTCGACGGCGACGCGGATGCAGCCCAGGGGATCCTCGAGCTCATGAAGACGGTGGACGAGTACGTTCCCGAGCCCGAGCGCGATGTCAGCAAGCCCTTCCTCATGCCGATCGAGGACGTGTTCACGATCACCGGTCGTGGCACCGTCGTCACCGGTCGTGTCGAGCAGGGTCAGCTGAAGGTCGGCGAGGAAGTGGAGATCGTCGGCATCGACGAGAAGACCTCTAAGACCGTCGTCACGGGTATCGAGATGTTCCGCAAGATGCTCGATGAGGCCCAGGCGGGCGACAACGCCGGCATCCTGCTTCGTGGAACCAAGAAGGAAGAGGTTCAGCGCGGCCAGGTGCTCGCGAAACCCGGCTCGGTCACGCCGCACACCAAGTTCACGTCTCAGGTCTACATCCTGAGCAAGGACGAGGGCGGTCGCCACACGCCGTTCTTCTCGAACTACCGTCCGCAGTTCTACTTCCGCACCACGGATGTCACCGGCTCCATCAAGCTGCCCGAGGGCACCGAGATGGTCATGCCCGGCGACAACACCGAGATGGAGGTCGAGCTCGGTCAGCCGATCGCGATGGACGAGGGTCTGCGTTTCGCCATCCGTGAGGGTGGTCGAACCGTCGGTGCCGGTCGAGTCACGAAGATCACGGAATAAGGGACTCGATCACACATGGCTAACGGGATGAAGATCCGCATCAGGCTCAAGGCCTACGACCACGAGGTCATAGACCAAAGCGCCAAGAAGATCGTCGAAACGGTGACTCGTACGGGCGCGAGCGTTAACGGACCCATCCCGCTGCCGACGGAGCGTTCGGTGTACACGGTCATCCGTTCGCCGCACAAGGACAAGGACAGCCGCGAGCACTTCGAGATGCGCACGCACAAACGGCTTCTCGACATCGTCAACCCGACGCCGAAGACGGTCGACTCGCTCCAGCGACTCGATCTGCCGGCCGGCGTCGACATCGAGCTCAAGCTTTAGCTCTAGCAGGAAGGCATCTACTAAATGGCTACAGAGGTCAAAGGGATCCTCGGTCGCAAGATCGGGATGACCCAGGTCTTCGACGACCAGGGACGGGCCGTGCCCGTGACCGTCGTCGAGGCCGGGCCCTGTCGCGTCGCCCAGATAAAGACGCCGGACCACGACGGTTACTCGGCCATCCAGCTCACGTTCGGCGAAGCGAAGCGCACGAACAAGCCGCGCGCCGGGCATCTCGCGAAGTCGGGGGCCGAGAGCGCTCGTCACCTCGTCGAGTTGCGGATCGACGACATGGCCGGCTACGAGGTGGGAACCGAGATCAAGGCCGACATCTTTGAGGCCGGCGAAGTCGTCGACGTGGTCGGCGTGACCAAGGGGAAGGGCTTCGCCGGCGGAATGAAGCGTCATAACTTCAAGGGCCTCTCGGCGACGCACGGAACCCAGCGCAAGCATCGTTCGCCGGGCGCCATCGGCGCCTGCGCGACCCCCGCGCGAGTTTTCAAGGGCACTCGGATGGCCGGTCACATGGGTCATTCCCGCGTCACGACGCTCAACCTGAAGGTCATCAAGGCCGACCCCGAGCGGAACCTTCTGCTCATCCGCGGCGCCGTCCCCGGTCCCAAGGGTGGGCTCGTCATGGTTCGAAGCGCGATCCGTCTTCGCCAGCGTGGTCAAAGGAGGGCTAGCTAGTGGCTTCCAAATTGACCGCAAAGGTGCTGGACGGCTCAGGCAAGTCGACCGGGACGTTCGATCTTCCCGAGGAGCTCTTCGGGGGCGAGATCAACGTGCCGCTGATGCACCAGGTCGTCCAGGCTCAGCTCGCAGAAGCCCGATCCGGGACCGCATCCACGAAGACGCGCAGCGAAGTCCGTGGCGGAGGCAAGAAGCCCTGGCGTCAGAAGGGCACCGGCCGCGCCCGTCACGGCTCCACGCGAAGCCCGATCTGGGTGGGCGGTGGAGTCGTCTTCGGACCGAAGCCCCGGAAGTACGGCCAGAAAGTGAACAAGAAGATGCGCGCAGCGGCTCTTCGAAGCGCACTGGCTTCGAAGGTCGCCGACGGACAGATCTTCGTCGTCGACGGCTTCTCGGAGGAGAAGACGAAGGCGGCGGCGGGTCTTTTGAAAGCTGCAGAGATCGACGGGCGCATCCTCGTTGTGCTGGACCCGAACGACGACGGCTCCAAGCCTATGGATCGCGCGTTCCGCAATCTGGGTTCCGCAGCGTTCACTCTCGTGGGCTCGCTCGGCACCTACGACGTGCTCGTGGCCGACAGCATCCTGTTCACCAGGGGTGCGATCGAGGCCTTCACCTCCAAGAAGAAGGTGAGCGCATGAGCGGTCGCTCGACGAAGTCCGACCCGCGCGACATCATCATCGCCCCCGTGGTGAGCGAGAAGTCGTATTCGCTTATCGATCAGAACGCGTACACGTTCTACGTGCACGTCGAAGCCAACAAGACCGAGATCCGCCAGGCGGTCGAGAAGATCTGGGGCGTCAAGGTCGTTTCTGTGAACACGATCAACCGCAAGGGCAAGGAGAAGCGCTTCCGCTACACGAAGGGGACGCGCCCCGACACCAAGCGTGCGGTCGTGAAGCTGGCGGAGGGCGACAAGATCGAGATCTTCGAGCAGGCAACAACCTAAAGGGAATCGACATGGCAATCAGAAAGAGCAAACCGACATCGCCGGGCCGCAGGTTCCAGTCCCACTCGGACTACAAGGAGCTCACCCGCACGGAGCCCGAGAAGTCCCTTCTCGAGCCCAAACCCAAGAAGGCCGGTCGCAACAACTACGGTCGGGTGACGACGCGTCACCAGGGTGGCGGCAACAAGAACCGTTACCGGGTCATCGATTTCAGGCGCAATAAAGACGGCGTGCCGGCCAAGGTCGCTCACATCGAATACGACCCGAACCGCAACGCGCGCATCGCTCTCCTTCACTACAAGGACGGTGAGAAGCGCTACATCCTCATGCCGAACCGCGTGAAGGTCGGTGACGTGATCCAGTCGGGCCCAGGCGCCGACATCCGTCCGGGCAACGCGCTCCCGCTCCGAAACATCCCGGTGGGTACCGTCGTTCACAACGTCGAGCTGAAGCCCGGCGCCGGCGGCAAGATGGCTCGTTCCGCCGGTTCGTCGGTGCAGCTGATCGCCAAGGAAGGGACCAAGGCAACCCTTCGGCTCCCCTCGGGCGAGATGCGGATGGTTCCGATCGACTGCCGCGCTACCGTCGGCGAGGTCGGAAACGCCGAGGCCGAGTTGATCTCCGTCGGCAAGGCGGGGCGGTCGCGCTGGAAGAACAAGCGTCCGTCGGTGCGAGGCGTCGTGATGAACCCGGTCGACCACCCCCTCGGCGGTGGAGAAGGGAAGTCTTCGGGCGGCCGTCACCCGGTGAGCCCATGGGGCAAGCCCGAGGGCCGCACTCGCCGCAAGAAGCCGTCGGACCAGCTGATCGTTCGTCGCCGCAGGAAGAAGAGAGGCAGATAAGCAATGCCCCGTTCATTGAAGAAGGGCCCGTTCATCGACGATCACTTGCTGATCAAGGTCAGCGAGATGAACAAGCGCGGCGAGAAGCGCGTCATCAAGACGTGGTCGCGCCGTTCGACGGTGATCCCCGACATGGTTGGGCACACGATCGCGGTTCACGACGGCCGGAAGCACGTTCCGGTTTACGTGACCGAGTCGATGGTCGGGCACAAGCTCGGCGAGTTCGCGCCCACCCGAGCGTTCCGCAGCCACGGAGGCTCGGCGGAGCGCTCCACGAGGGCGAAGTAGAGGGATAGAGGATGGCTTACAAGACCGAACCAGACGCGCAAGAGTCCATCGCAGTGGCGAGGTACATCCGGATGTCGCCGACCAAGGCGCGTCAGGTGATCGACCTCATCCGCGGCCGTCATGTCAACGACGCTCGCCGAGTGCTGCGATTCACTTCGCGCGCGGCCTCGCCGGTCGTGGGGAAGGTCCTGGAATCGGCAATCGCCAACGCCGAGAACAACCGCGGCCTGCCGGCCGACGAGCTCGTGGTCGTGAGGGCTTGGGCCGACGAGGGCCCGACGCTCAAGCGATTCCGTCCGCGCGCTCAGGGCCGGGCGACGCGCATCCGCAAGCGCACCTGCCACATCGCCGTCGTCGTGGGCCGTCCCGCCGAGCTGGATCTCCTGCCGGAGCGCCCCGCAACGAAGCAGACGGCGAGACGGGTGCGTAAGGACACCGCCGGAAAGCCGGAACCCGAGGCTTCCGCCACCGAGGCGAGCCAGGCGACCGAGGCGGCTCCCGAGAAGACCTCTAGGAAGAAGACGACGTCGAAGAAGTCGACCTCCAAGAAGACGACCGCCAAGTCGACTGCGAAGAAGACGACGGCGAAAAAGACCACCGCCAAGAAGACGACCCGCAAGAAGAAGGAAGACTGATGGGCCAGAAAGTACATCCGTACGGCTTCCGCCTGGGCATTCACACCGATTGGAAGTCGCGTTGGTTCTCCGAGAAGCAGTACCGCGATTACCTCGAGGCCGACCTCAGGATCCGTGAATACCTGCTCGGCCAGCTGCCGCACGCCGGCATCAGCCGCATCGACATCGAGCGCACGCGCGAGCGCGTTCGCATCGATGCCCACACGGCTCGCCCGGGCATCGTGATCGGACGCCGGGGGGCCGAGGCCGAGCGTCTTCGCTCGCGACTCGAAGAGATGGAATCGAAGATGTACGGCAAGCCGACCGACGTTCGCTTGAACATCATCGAGGTCAAGCAGCCGGAGCTTGACGCTCAGCTGATCGCTCAGGGCGTCGCCGAGCAGCTCGCCAGCCGCGTGTCTTTCCGGCGAGCCATGAAGAAGGCCGTCGGCACCGCGATGCGTCACGGTGCGAAGGGCATCCGCGTTCAGTGCGCGGGTCGTCTGGGCGGCGCCGAGATGAGCCGCACCGAGTGGTACATCGAGGGCCAGATGCCGCTGCACACTCTGCGAGCGGACATCGACTACGGCTTCTCGGAGGCCAAGACGACCTTCGGACGCATCGGAGTAAAGGTCTGGATCTACCGCGGCCCCTTCCAGGACATGTACGCGACGGCCCGCGATGCAGCGAGGCTTCGCCGCGAGGCCGCCCTCGCAGCCGGCGAGACCGTGGGCAGTGGCGCGAAAGAGCGCGAAGCGCGCAAGTCCCGCAGCGGGAAAGCCGGAGCCACCGCGACCGAAGGCAAGGCCGCATCGCCTTCGCCGGGACAGGCCAAGGCCGGCTCGATCGCGGAGAAGGTCGATGCTGCGAAAGGTGACGAGCGCGAGACCGGCACCGCAACCGCATCCGTAACCGAGGCGCCCGATCCCGGCGACGTCACCAAGGAAGGCCCCGACGTCGGCGGCCCCGCAGGTCAAGGGGGTGCGAGCTGATGCTGCAACCAAAGAAGGTCAAGCACCGCAAACAGCAGCGCGGCCGCATGCGCGGCAAGGCGAAAGGTGGAAGGACGGTCAGCTTCGGCGACTTCGGTCTCATGGCCGTCGAGCCCGGGTGGATCACGAACCGTCAGATCGAGGCGGCTCGTATCGCCATGACACGTCACACCCGTCGTGGAGGAAAGGTCTGGATCAACATCTTCCCGGACAAGCCCTACACGAAGAAACCGGCCGAGACCCGTCAAGGCTCAGGCAAGGGAAACCCCGAGGGGTGGGTCGCCGTCGTGAAGCCGGGCCGCGTGATGTTCGAGATCGCCGGCATCCCCGAGCCGCTCGCGAAGGAAGCGATCCGGCTCGCGGCTCACAAGCTGCCGATCAAGACGAAGTTCGTTCGTCGTGAGCAGACGCTAGAGGTGCAGTGATGAAGGCCAGAGACATAAAAGAGTTGTCCGTCGAGGAGCTCGAGCAGAAGTTGATCGAGACGAAGGAGGAGCTATTCAACCTCCGATTCCAGAACGCGACGGGCCAACTCGACAACTACAAGCGGCTCGGCGAGCTCCGCAAGGACGTCGCCCGGCTTAAGACGATCCTGCGTGAGAAGGAACTGAGCGAGGCATGAGCATGGCTGAAGAGACGACCAGAGGTAAGCGGAAGAGCCTGGTGGGGCGCGTCGTGTCCGACACGATGGACAAGACCGTCACCGTCGAGGTCCGTGAGTCAACGGCTCACTCGACCTACGTGAAGATCGTTCGCCGCGACAAGAAGATCAAGGCGCACGACGAGCGTAACGAGGCCGGCCTCGGCGACCTCGTGCGCATCGCAGAGACTCGTCCGCTCTCCAAGACCAAGCACTGGCGCCTCGTCGAGATCGTGGAGAAGGCCAAGTAGATGATTCAACAGGAAACCAGGTGTCGCGTCGCAGATAACACGGGGGCCCGGGAGGTCCTCGTCATCAAGGTGCTGGGCGGGTCCCGCCGTCGCTACGCGGGCGTCGGCGACATCGTCGTTTGCACCGTCAAGGACGCGATCCCGGGTGGGGCCGTCAAGAAGTCCGACGTGGTCAAGGCCGTCGTCGTGCGAACCGCCAAGGAGCGCCGCCGGATCGACGGCTCGTACATCAAGTTCGACGACAACGCCGTCGTGATCGTCGATGCGCAGATGCAGCCTCGTGGAACGCGCATCTTCGGTCCGGTGGCTCGAGAGCTCAGGGAGAAGCGATTCATGAAGATCATCTCCCTGGCCCCGGAGGTTTTGTGATGCCAAAGAAGCCGGCGATCCGCAAGGGCGACACCGTGCAGGTCATCTCGGGCAAGGACCTCGAGACGCGAGGCCGCGTCCTCGAAGTCATTCCGAGAAAAGGCCGAGTCATCGTTGAGGGCGTCAACAGGGTGACCCGCCACGAGAAGATCCGCATGTCGCAGCGCGGGTCTCAGCAGGGAGGGATCCAGCACAAAGAGGCGCCGATCGATCTGTCGAACGTCGCGCTCGTGTGCCCGACCGACGGGCCGACCCGCATCGCTTACCGGATCGAAGAGGGAACGGGCGCCAAGGTTCGCGTCTGCCGCAAGTGCGGCACGGAGTTGTAGGGAGAGACATGGCAACTAGCACTTACACGCCGAGACTGAAAGAGCGCTACCGCAGCGAGATCCTGCCGCGCCTCAAAGACGATCTCGGACTGGCCAACGTGATGCAGGTTCCTCGCCCGGTGAAGGTGGTCGTGAACATGGGCGTCGGCGACGCTGCGAAGGACGCCAAGCTCATGGACGGCGCGATCAAGGACCTCACCACGATCACCGGTCAGAAACCCGCCCTTCGCAGGGCCCGCAAGTCGATCGCCACCTTCAAGATCCGCGAAGGGATGCCCGTAGGGGCCGCGGTCACGATGCGCGGCGACCGCATGTGGGACTTCCTCGACAGGCTCATGTCGATCGTGCTTCCGAGGATCAGGGACTTCAGAGGCTTGAACCCCAAGTCGTTCGACGGCAAGGGGAACTACAGCTTCGGCTTGACCGAGCAGCTGGTGTTCCCCGAGATCGACTACGACGACATCGATGCGACCAGAGGTATGGACATAACGATCGTGACCACGGCGACGAACGACGATGAAGGCCGGGCCCTGCTGCTTGCCATGGGATTCCCACTAAGGCAGCAATCCGGAACCACTTCGTAGGAACGAGGAGCAGATGGCAAAGAAGGCACTCGTAGAGAAGGCCAAGCGCAAGCCGAAGTTCAAGGTGCGGCAGTACACGCGCTGCGCCCGCTGCGGCAGACCCCGCGCGGTGTTTCAGCGCTTCGGCCTGTGCAGGCTGTGTTTCCGGGAGATGGCGCACAACGGCGAGATCCCGGGCGTCACGAAGTCGAGCTGGTAGGGGGTGAGCACATGTCAATGACAGATCCGATCGCGGACATGCTCGCTCGCATCCGCAACGCTTCCACGGCGATGCACGACGAGGTGAACATCCCCGCTTCGAAGATCAAAGAGAACATCGCCCGGATCCTTCTGGACGAGGGCTTCGTCGACGGCATGGAGCTCGTGTCGGAGGACGGCGGTCACTCGATGATCAAGATCACGCTTCGCTACACGCCCGAGAGGGAACGCGCCATCTCCGGCATCCGCCGCATCTCGAAGCCGGGTCGCCGGGTCTACCGGGGCGCTCAGGAGCTCCCTCGCGTCCTCGGTGGGTTGGGAGTCGCGATCATCTCGACGTCTCAAGGGGTCATGACCGATAAGCAAGCTCGCCGGCAGCGGGTCGGCGGCGAAGTTCTCGCGTACGTCTGGTAGGGGAAGAAGAGATGTCACGAGTTGGACAAGCACCCATAACGATCCCGTCCGGGGTTTCCGTCAGCATCGTGGGCGATCGGATCACGGTGAACGGGCCCAAGGGCGAGCTTCAGCGAGCGATCCCCGAGGGGATCGCGCTCGAGCAGACCGACGGCGAGGTCCGCGTCACGCGCGGCGCCGATACGCCCGAGGTTCGCGCTCTCCACGGTCTCGTTAGGAGTCTCGTGAACAACATGGTCATCGGCGTCACCGAGGGCTACGAGAAACGCCTCGAGATCCATGGAGTTGGATACCGGGCGGCCAAGCAGGGCAACGACCTCGAGCTTTCGGTCGGCTTCTCCCACACGGTCAAGAAGCCGGCCCCCAAGGGCATCGAGTTCGACGTGCCTCAGCCGACGAGGATCACGGTCCGCGGGATCGACAAAGAGCTCGTCGGGCAGACCGCCGCCGAGATCAGGGCGATCAAGAAGCCCGAGCCCTATAAGGCGAAGGGCATCAGGTACGAAGGCGAATACATCCGCCGCAAGGGCGGCAAGGCAGCGAAGGCAGGCGCATAGTGAGCGACACCAGATTCACCTCGTTGAAGCGACGGCACCGCCGGGTCCGCAAGAAGGTCGTCGGCACGTCCGAGCGACCCCGTCTTGCGGTTTACCGGTCCAACCGTCACATCTACGCGCAGCTGATCGACGACTTCGCGGGACGAACGCTCGCGGCGGCGTCTACGTCGGCTGGGGCGAAGGGGGATCCAACCGCACGGGCGAAGGCCGTCGGCAAGGACCTCGCGGACAAGGCCAAGGCCGCAGGCATCACGCAAGTGACGTTCGATCGCGGCGGCTTCAAGTACCACGGACGGGTCCAAGCCGTCGCCGACGGCGCCCGCGAGGGCGGGCTCGAGCTCTAGAAGGCTAAGGAGACATTAGATGGCACGACCTGGAGGAGATCGAGGGCGCGGCGGACGCGACGACGACCGCAGCCAGTTCGAAGAGCGCGTCGTATCGATCAACCGCGTCGCCAAAGTGGTGAAAGGCGGCCGGCGGTTCTCGTTCACCGCACTCGTCGTTGTCGGCGACGGAAACGGGCAGGTCGGCGTCGGCTATGGGAAAGCGCGCGAGGTTCCGGCCGCGATCCAGAAGGGCGTGGAGGACGCGAAGCGCAACTTCTTCAAGGTGCCCATGATCAAGAAGACGATCCCTCACGAGATCATCGGAGAGGACTCGGGCGGCGTTGTGTTGCTGAAGCCCGCTTCCCCCGGTACCGGCGTCATCGCCGGGGGTCCCGTTCGAGCGGTCGTCGAGTGCGCCGGGATCCACGACATCCTGTCCAAGTCCCTCGGGTCCGACAACCCGATCAACATCGTCCATTCGACGGTTCAGGCCCTGAAGGGTCTCCGGACGGCGGACGAGGTCGCACGCAAGAGGGGCAAAGAGCCCGAGGACGTAGCTCCGCCGCATCTGCTGGCGGACCGGAACTAATAGAACGGCAGAGGTAGCACTATGGGAACGAAGTTGAAGGTGACGCAGGTGCGTTCGGCCCTCTCTCGAGGGGCGAAGCAGCGTGGAACGATAAGGGCGCTGGGCCTCAAACGGCTCGGCGACTCCGTCGTGCACGAGGACAAGCCCGAGATCAGGGGAATGATCCGCGCGGTCTCGCACCTTGTCGAGGTAGAGGAGACATCCGAATGAAGCCACACGACTTGAAGCCCGCCGAAGGCGCGCACCGCGACCGCAAGAGGGTCGGTCGCGGCGACGGCTCGGGCAAGGGCAAGACCGCGGGCCGAGGAACGAAAGGCACACGGGCTCGCGGCGAGGTCCACCTCTACTTCGAAGGTGGCCAGATGCCCATCGCTCGTCGTCTGCCGAAACTGAAAGGCTTCACGCCTCCCAATCGCAAGATCTACGGCGTGGTGAACGTCTCGGCTCTCGGTGAGCTCGACGCGTCCACCGTGGGGCCGGAGGAGCTTCACGCGGCCGGCCTGGTTCACAAGCGAGACAAGTTGATCAAGGTTCTGGGCGAAGGAGAAATCTCCAAGGCCGTTACGGTCAGAGCCCACGCCTTCAGCGATTCCGCCAAATCGAAGATCGAAGGCGCCGGAGGGTCGGTCGAATTCATCTCGGTCACTCCGGAAGGTGCCACGGACGGCAAACGCGGAAAGAACAGCAAGAGCAGAAAGAAGGCTAAGTGAACCTTCTAAAGGCGTTCGTCAACGCGTTCAAGGTCCCGGATCTTCGTAACAAGATCCTCTTCACGCTGCTGATCATCGCGGTCTATCGCTTCGGCGCGCACGTTCCCACTCCGGGGATCGACGTCCAGGCGGCGCAAGACTTCTCGCGCGCTCAGGACAACAGCGTTCTGTCCTTCATCAACCTATTTTCGGGCGGGGCGTTGACGCAGCTCGCGGTTTTCGCGCTCGGGATCATGCCGTACATCACATCGTCGATCATCATGCAGCTCCTCACCGTCGTGATCCCCAAGCTCGAGGCTTGGTCCAAGGAGGGCGAGCAGGGCTACAAGAAGATCACGCAGTGGACCCGTTATCTCACGGTCATGTTGGCGATCCTGCAGTCGACGGGCCTCGCGTTCCTCTTCCATTCGGGCCAGCTCGGTCGGAGAGGCGTTAACACCGGCACCGACTTGATCCCGAACTTCGGGCCCGGCAGGGTCTCGTTGATCGTCGTCTCGTTGACGGCCGGCACGGCCTTCATCATGTGGCTCGGAGAGTTGATCACCCAGCGAGGCGTCGGCAACGGGATGTCGATCCTAATCTTCACTTCGATCATCTCGACGCTCCCGAGCGAGGGCAAAGCGATCCTCGACCAGAAGGGTCCCGGCACCTTCTTCATCATCTGTGCTATCGGTCTGGCCATCATCGTTGCCATCGTGATCATGGAGCAGGGTCAGCGACGTATCCCGGTTCAATACGCGAAACGGGTGGTCGGGCGGCGGATGTACGGGGGCAACACGACCTACATCCCGTTGAAGGTCAACCAGGCCGGTGTTATCCCGATCATCTTCGCTTCGAGCGTGCTCTATATCCCGAGCTTGCTGCAGAACGTCATCCATAACGAGTCCATCAGCAACTTCATCTCGAACAACCTGGTGAACTCGCGGAGCGCGACCTACATGATCCTCTACGGATTGATGGTGGTCTTCTTCGCCTACTTCTATACGGCCATCACGTTCAACCCGACAGACGTCGCCGACAACATGAAGAAGTACGGCGGGTTCATCCCGGGCATCAGGCCGGGTCGTCAGACGGCCGACTACCTCGACAGGATCCTCACGAGGATCACGCTGCCGGGCGCGCTGTTCATCGCATTCATCGCCTTGCTGCCGTCGATCTTCCTGGCTACGCAAAACATCCAGCAGTTGCCGTTCGGTGGAACGTCGATCCTCATCACGGTCGGTGTCACCTTGGAGACCATGAAACAGATCGAGTCCCAACTGATGATGCGGCACTACGAAGGCTTCTTGAAGTAAGAGCGTGGAGGCGGGTTTGAGGCTGGTCATCTTCGGCCCCCAGGGCGCCGGTAAAGGCACCCAATCGGCCAAGATCTCAGAGAAATACGGCATACCAACGATCTCCACCGGTGAGATCTTCCGAGCCGCGATGCGCGGGCGTACCGCGCTCGGTCTGAAGGTTCTCGAATACGTGGACGCGGGGAAATTGGTCCCCGATGCTCTGACGATCGAGGTCGTTACCGACCGGCTGGGAGCCGAGGACGCGAAGGATGGTTTCCTGCTGGATGGATTTCCACGCAACGTCGGTCAGGCGAGGGCACTGGATGCTGTTCTGGCGGACCAGGGCGCGCAGCTCGACGCAGCTCTCGCGATCGAGGTGCCGGAGGAGGTCTCTCTTCGTCGGTTGCTCGGCCGCCGCGTCTGCTCGAACTGCGGACGCAACTATCACGTCGACGCGCCGCCCGAGACGAACTGGACATGCGACACATGCGGCGGCGAGGTCGTCGAGCGTAAAGACGACCACGAAGAAGAGGCCGTGACCGAGCGGCTGAGGCTCTATCACGAGCAAACCGAGCCCCTGAAGGACTACTACTCGCAAAAAGGGATCTTCAAGCAGATCGACGGAACCACCCCTCCCGACGAGGTCTTCCAAACCATCGTCTCGGAACTCGGTTAAGAGGCAGCGCGTGATCTACAAGAAGTCGCCGGACGAGATAGCGACGATGCGCAAAGGGGGAGCCATCCTCGCCGAGACCGTCGACCGTCTCGAGGAGGCTCTGAAGCCCGGCATCACCACCGGCGAGCTAGATCGGATCGCCCGAGAGCACATCGAGAGTTACGACGCGAAGCCGTCGTTCCTCGGGTATCGGGGCTTCACCGGCTCGATCTGTGCGTCGCGCAACGAAGTGATCGTTCACGGGATCCCCGGCGAAACGACGGTCGAAGAAGGCGACATCATCGCCTTGGACGTCGGCGTCTTCTACGGCGGATTCCACGTCGACTCGGCCTGGACTTTCCCGGTCGGCTCCGTCACCCCTGAGGCGCAGGAGCTCCTCGACGTGACCCAGCGCTCGCTCGAGGCGGCGATCGAGGTATGCAAGCCGGGAGCTCGGCTCGGTGACGTCGGGCACGCGGTCGAGACACTCGTGGAGGGGGCCGGTTTCTCCGTCGTGCGGGAGTACGTGGGCCATGGGGTCGGCAGGTCGCTTCACGAAGAGCCCCAGGTCCCGAATTACGGCCCCCCCGGAAGGCGAGAGGTCCTGGCGGCGGGCATGACCCTCGCCATCGAGCCCATGGTCAACGTCGGGGGAGCTGCCACGAAGGCCATGCCGGACGGCTGGACCGTAGTGACGGCCGACGGCTCCCTATCGGCCCATTTCGAGCACACGGTGGCCATCACCCCGGAGGGGCATGAGGTCCTGACCAGGAGGAATGGCCGGTGACTCAGATTGCTCCGTGCGACCTGGGAAAACGCTCCACGGTCGAGTCGACCATCGTGGACGCCTCTGGTATCCTTTTCCGTCGGCTCGACCCCCGAAATCGACGCGCCCCTGAGGGGGCGCTTTGTGTGGTCGGGACAAAAAGTCAGTCCATAGAGAGCATTGGGGTCGTTGCGCGTGGCTAAGACAGCCAAGAACAAGGACAAGGCTTCCTCTTCCGGCAAGGAAGAAGGGATCCAGGTCGAGGGGACGGTCATCGAGCCGCTCCCGAACGCCATGTTCAAGGTCGAGCTCGACAACGGTCACAAGGTTCTCGCACACATCTCGGGAAAGATGCGGATGCACTACATCCGGATCCTCCCGGGCGACAGGGTCCTCATCGAGCTGTCGCCGTACGACCTCAGCCGTGGCCGCGTCGTGTACCGCTACAAGTAGGAGCCGGAAGATGAAGGTGCGCCCCAGCGTTAAGAAGATGTGCGACAAGTGCAAGGTCATCCGCCGGCACGGCCGCGTCATGGTCATCTGCTCGAATCCTCGTCACAAGCAGCGTCAAGGCTGATCGGAGTATCTGAATGGCACGTATAGCTGGAGTCGATCTTCCGAGGGACAAGCGCCTCGACATCGCGCTCAGGTACATCTACGGGATCGGCCCGACCAAGGCGATCGAAACCTGCGTCGGCGCGACCGTAAATCCCTCCACCAAGGTGCGTGACCTCACCGACGACGAGGTCGTCCGCATCCGAGACTGGATCGGCGCGAACTACAGCGTCGAGGGTGACCTCCGTCGCCAGGTCAACCAGCACATCAAGCGCAAGGTCGAGATCGGCTGCTACCAGGGGCTCCGGCACCGCCGCGGCCTTCCGGTTCACGGCCAGCGCACCCACACGAACGCACGCACACGCAAGGGGCCGAAGAAGACCGTCGCCGGTAAGAAGAAGGCAACGGGCAAGAAGTAGACGAGAGGGGAACTGAACCAACTTGGCTAGTCCTAAGAAGAAGACGAAAACGAGGCGACGGGAAAAGAAGAACGTCGTCCACGGCGTCGCTCATATCAAGTCGACGTTCAACAACACGATCATCTCGATCACCGACACGGACGGAAACGTCCTGTCGTGGGCGTCCGCCGGCAACGTCGGATTCAAGGGTTCGCGCAAGTCGACTCCTTTCGCCGCTCAGCTCGCCGCCGAGGCGGCCTCTCGTCGTGCCCAAGAGCACGGCGTGCGCCGCGTCGACGTCGAGGTGAAGGGGCCCGGCTCCGGTCGCGAGACCGCGATCCGCTCGCTCCAGGCTTCGGGCCTCGAGATCATCGGCATCAAAGACGTCACGCCGGTGCCGCACAACGGCTGCCGCCCGAGAAAAAGGCGGCGTGTCTAATGGCCAGGTACACCGGCCCCGTCTGCAGGCTCTGCCGTCGGGAAAAGACGAAGTTGTTCCTCAAGGGGACGCGCTGCGAATCCCCGAAGTGCCCGATCGAGAAGGGGCGTCCCCCTCCCGGCGAGCACGGTCGCGGTCGAGTGCGCGAGTCCGAGTACCTGCTTCAGCTCCGCGAGAAGCAGAAGGCGAAGCGCTTCTACGGCATCCTCGAGAAGCAGTTCCGCAGCTATTACGCGGAGGCTGCAACGAGCAAGGGCATCACGGGCGAGGAGCTCCTGAGGCTCTGCGAAACGCGCCTCGACAACGTCGTGTACCGCGCCGGTTTCGCGATGAACCGACCGATGGCCCGTCAGCTCGTCACGCACGGGCATTTCCAGGTCAACGGTCGCAAGGTCAACATCCCCTCCTTCCGGGTCAAGGAAGGTGACGTGGTGACGGTGAAAGAACGCTCGAAGACCATCGGGCGCATCGTCGAGAACGCGTCGTACGCGGAAGGCCGCGTGATTCCGGAGTGGTTGGACAGCAATCTCAAGCAGCTGGCCGTGCAGGTGCGCGCGCTACCCGAGCGGACTCAGATGGACGTTCCCGTCCAGGAGCAGCTCATCGTCGAGTACTACTCGAAGTAGAAGCGCCACCGAAGCAGGAGAGGAGTTACATGGATCTGCTCATCGTTCAGCGTCCTTCGATCTCTGAGGAAGAGATCTCGGACGTTCGTAAGAAGTTCACGATCGAACCCCTTGAGCCAGGGTTCGGTTACACGTTGGGCAACTCCCTTCGTCGCACGCTCCTCTCGTCGATCCCCGGGGCCGCGGTAACGCAGGTCAAGATCGACGGCGTCCTTCACGAGTTCTCGACGATCGACGGCGTCACCGAAGACGTCACCGACATCATCCTGAACCTGAAGGGCCTCGTGATCCGCAGCGAGAACGAGGAGCCCACGACCGTTCACCTCCGCGTGACCGGTCCGGCCGAGGTAAAGGCCGGCGACATCGAGTTGCCTTCGGGCGTCGAGATCTTGAACGGCGAACACCACATCGCGACGCTCAACCGCAACGCGAACCTGTCGATGGAACTCCGCGTCGAGCAGGGCCGTGGCTATGTGGCCGCCGCGAAGGAGAGCAAAGAGGCGATCGGAACGATCCCGATCGACTCGATCTTCTCGCCGGTGAAGCGCGTGACCTACCAGGTCGAGCCCACCCGCGTCGAGCAGATGACGAACTACGACCGTCTGATCCTCGACGTCGAGACCGATGGTTCGATCTCTCCGTCCGACGCTCTGTCGGCCGCAGGCGCAACGCTCGTCAACCTCTTCAACCTGTTCGCCGAGCTGGGTCAGGGCCCCGGCTTGGACCTCGGCCCGGAGCCGGGCGAGGACGAGGCGTCGGGCATCCTGGCAAAGCCGATCGAGGACATGGATCTCACCGTTCGCTCGTACAACTGCCTGAAGCGTGAGGGCGTGACGACGGTCGGCGAGCTCGTCCAGAAGTCCGAAGAGGACCTTCTCGAGATCCGCAACTTCGGCCAGAAGTCGATCGACGAGGTCAAGGCGAAGCTCGAAGAGATGGGCCTCGGCTTGAAGAGCAAAGACTTTTAAGGGGTCACGAGATGCCGCAGCCTAAGAAGGGCCCACGCCTCGGATCGGATCCGACGCATCAGCGCCAGATGCTGGCGAACCTGAGCGCGTCGCTTTTCGAGCACGAGCGCATCAAGACCACCGAGGCAAAGGCCAAGATGCTGCGGCCGTTCGCCGAGCGCTTGATCACGAAAGCCAAGAAGGGCAGCGTTCACGATCGCCGTCAGGTTCTTTCGGTGATCGAGGACCGCGCCGTGGTCCACAAGCTGTTCGCCGACATCGGTCCGCGCTTCGAGGATCGCAACGGCGGTTACACCCGTATCCTCAAACTCGGGCCGCGTAACGGCGACTCGGCGCCCATGGTGCTTATCGAGCTCGTCGAGGAAGGCCGCGTGACCACGGTCGTGTCCGACGAGGACGGGGGCGGCCGCAAGCGCAGGCTCCGCGCGCCGCGCCGTCGTCGCGAGGGCGAGGAGAACCTTCCTCAGGACAAGCCCGTGCGGTCTCGCGCTGCCGAGGCGTCCGCTGCGGGCAGCGGCACCGGTCCCGATGTGGAGGCTCCCGACGAGGTTGCCGAGGAGGCCCAAGAAGCCGCTCTGGAGGCCGAGGAGGCATCTGCCGAAGCTGCGACCGAGGCTGCTGAGACTGAAGCCGCGGCCGACGACGTCCCTCACGACGACAGCGCAGGCGGCGTGCCTGAGGGCAACAAGACCGACAACAACTAGCTCCGAACCTCGGGCGAACAGGACCCGGCTTTGAACCTCCGGCTCGATATCGCTTACGACGGCGGACCGTTCCGTGGTTTCGCGCGTCAACCTAACGTCCGCACCATCCAGGGTGAGATAGAGAGTTCGATCGCGAAGCTCGTCGGCTTCGAGCCGCGCACCGTTGTCGCGGGCCGAACGGATGCAGGCGTACACGCGCTGGGGCAGGTGATGAGCGTCTTCGACGTCCCGGACGACGTCGACCTGAGGAAGGTGCGCGACGCGCTCAATGCGATGCTCGCCCCTTCGATCACGATCCGGAATGTGACCGAGGCCCATCCTGATTTCCATGCACGCTTCAGCGCGCGCTCCCGCACGTACGTCTATGGGATCCTGAATCGGGATGTGCCGGACCCCTTCCTCGCCCCCACGACGTGGTTCCACCCAGAACCGCTCGACGTCGCGGCGATGGCCGAAGCCGCCGGCCACCTCGTGGGCCCGCACGATTTCTCGTCGTTCGGCCGACTCCCCGAGGCGTCGGATCCCGGCAACCCTCCGTCGGCGGAGCGCGTGCTTTACGAGCTCGGCGTTTCCGAAGAGGGGGGAGTGGTGCGGATCAAGGCGAGGGCGAACGCCTTCATCCAGCAGATGGTTCGATCGCTCGTCGGAACGCTCGCTCAGGTCGGCGAGGGCCGGAAGGACCCGTCGGAGATGGCCTCGATCCTGGCGGCCAAGGACCGAGCGGCCGCCGGGCCCGTAGCTCCGCCGCAGGGGCTTTGCTTGGTCTCCGTGGAGTACGACGAGGGCTGGAGCTACCCGATTACGGCCTCTGACCAGGGGTTTCCCTCGTGATAAAGTCTCATCTCTTCGCTGAGCGGACCCTCAGCGGTCCGGAACACAGAAGGTAGCGATGAAAACCCATTCAACGAAACCGAGTGAGATAACGCGCGAGTGGTGGGTCGTCGACGCCGAGGGCGTCGTGCTCGGCCGCCTCGCGTCCGAGGTCGCCAAGCGTCTCCGCGGCAAGCACAAGCCGCAGTTCGCGCCGCACCTCGACACCGGCGATCACGTCGTCGTGATCAACGCATCCAAGGTGCTTCTGACCGGCAACAAGCTGACCCAGAAGCAGCACTACCGCCATTCCGGCTACCCGGGCGGCCTCAGAGCGGTGCCGTACGCGAAGCTCATGAGCACCAAGCCCGAGCTTGCGATCGAGAAGGCCGTTAAGGGCATGCTGCCGAGCAACCGTCTCGGCCGAGCCATGTTGAAGAAGCTCAAGGTTTACGCGGGGGCCGAGCATCCGCACTCCTCGCAGAACCCGAAGGCATGGGACATCAAGCAGGTGGCCGCGCCGCACAACCCGGAGCAGGCGCACACGGTCGAGGAGGTCAAGATTGGCTAACGTCCTTGCGGCGGCATCGGGCCGGCGCAAAGAAGCGGTGTGCAGGGCTCGCCTGGTAGAGGGTTCGGGCCGTTGGGAAGTCAACGGGCGTCCGCTCGAGGACTACTTCCCCAGTGCAACCCACCGCATGATCATCAACGAGCCTTTCAAGATCACGAACACCGAGGGCCGTTACGACGTCATCTGCAAGATCGGCGGCGGCGGCGTGAGCGGACAGGCCGGCGCGCTGCGCCACGCGATCTCACGTTCGCTTGTCGACCTCGACGCCGAGCTGCGTCCGATCCTCAAGAAGGCAGGGTTCCTCACCCGCGACGCTCGCGAGAAGGAACGCCGCAAGTACGGCCTCAAGAAGGCGCGCAAGGCGCCCCAGTACTCCAAGCGTTAAGAAAAAGGGCCCCCGGCAACGGGGGCCCTTTCGTTTGGTTGCGAGCTAGGGGTTCGGCTGGTCGGCCTCTACGGCGGCTCTGTCCCGCAGGATGCAGAACTCGTTTCCTTCTGGGTCGGCCATGACGACCCATGGTCTTTCCCCCTGACCGATGTCCACGCGCTGGGCGCCGAGAGATTCGGCCTTCGCTACCCACTTCGCTTGATCCTCGTCGGGGCGAAGGTCGAAGTGGAGCCGGTTCTTCACGTGTTTCTCATCGTGGACCTCGATGAACAGCACGCGGGCTTGAGGGCGGCGGCTCTTGGGGGCCTGGATCAGGATCTCGCGTTCGCCGTCCCGGGCATCGGGGTCGGTTGCGGAGTCGTATTCCAGGTCGAACTCGAGCAGCTCTTGCCAGAAGCGCGCGAGTTTCTCGGGGTCGTGCGAATCGACGGTAACGAAACCGATGTCGAGCGCCATCCTTAGCCCTCCTCGAGCATCCTCCGGAGCACCATCTGAAGCACGCCGCCGTGGCGGTAGTAGTCGAGCTCGACGTCCGAGTCGATCCTGCACTCGACGTTGAACTCGATATCGCCCTTGTCTCCGTGCGCGACGACCGTCAGCTCTGCATGAGGCTCGAGGCCGTCTGCAACGCCCTTGATGTCCAGCGTCTCGTGACCCGTCAGCCCAAGTGACCCCGCGTTCTCGTTGTTGATGAACTGCAGCGGCAGAACGCCCATCCCCACCAGATTGCTGCGGTGGATGCGCTCGTAGCTCTCGGCGATGGCGGCCTTGACGCCGAGGAGGTTCGGGCCCTTCGCCGCCCAGTCGCGCGAGCTCCCCGAGCCGTATTCCTTACCGGCGATGACAACGGTCGGAACGCCTTCTTCCTGGTATTTCATGGAGGCTTCATAGATGCGCATCTGCTCGCCTTCGGGAAGCTTGAGCGTCCACGCGCCCTCTTTCCCGTCGACGAGTTTGTTTCGGAACCGGATGCTGGCGAAGGTGCCGCGCATCATGACCTCGTGGTTCCCGCGACGAGAGCCGTAGCTATTGAAGTCCTGTGGCTGGACGCCGTTCGACTGGAGGTACTCGCCTGCCGCCGATGACGGAGGGATCGCTCCGGCGGGGGAGATGTGATCAGTGGTTACCGAGTCCCCGACGATCGCAAGAACGCGAGCACCCTCGATGTCGGATAGCTCCGGCGGCTCGGCCCCCAGGTCCGTGAAGAACGGAGGCTCTTTCACGTAGGTCGAGTTGGCGTCCCACTCGTAGAGATCGCCCGTTGGGGAGGGCAGGTTCTGCCAGTTCTCCTCGCCCTCGAAGACCTTGGCGTACTCCGTTGAGAACAGTTCAGACTCGACCGATTTCAGCGCCTCCGCGACTTCCTCCGCCGAGGGCCAGATGTCCTCGAGGAACACGTCGTTGCCGTTCTGATCCTGGCCGAGCGGGTCCTTCGTCATGTCGATGTTGGCGGTTCCTGCCAGCGCGTACGCGACGACCAACGGCGGCGATGCGAGGTAGCTCGCCTTCACCTGCGGGTGGATCCGGCCTTCGAAGTTCCTGTTCCCCGAGAGAACGGAGACGACGGCGAGATCGTTCTCGTCGACGGCCTTTGAGACCGGCTCGGGGAGCGGGCCGGAATTCCCGATGCAGGTCGTGCATCCGTAACCGACCACAAAGAAGCCGAGTTTCTCAAGAGGCTCGATCAGGCCGGCCCCTTCGAGATAGCCCGTTACGACCCGCGAGCCGGGAGCCATGCTCGTCTTGACCCAAGCTTTGCTCTGAAGACCGCGCTCGACCGCCTTCTTCGCGAGCAACCCGGCGGCCGTCATGACGGAGGGGTTCGAAGTGTTCGTGCAACTTGTGATCGCGGCGATGACGACCGAGCCGTGGTTGATCTGGACCTCTTCGACGTGCTTGTGCGATTCGTCCTCGGGCGGCGGCGCATCCGCATCCTCGGCGAATCCGCTCTGGCCGCCCTCGTTGAGGAAGCGCCCGATCTGGATCGTGACCGCGTCGTTTCCGGAAGCCGTTTCTTTCTCGTATACGTCGGTGAAGCTTTTCCATACGTCCGCGAGATCCACCCGATCCTGCGGCCGGCGCGGCCCTGCCAGGCTTGGCCCTACGCTCGATAGGTCGAGCTCGAGCCTTTCGGTGAATTCAGGATCGGGAGTGTCATCGGTGCGGAACATCCCCTGGGCCTTCGCGTAGCGCTCGACGAGATCGAGTAGTGCGTCATCGCGTCCCGTAAGGCGCATGTAATCCAGCGTGCGTTCGTCGATCGGGAAGAGCGAAGCGGTCGCTCCGAATTCCGGCGACATGTTCGAAAGCGTCGCGCGATCGGCAACGGTGAGACTGGACAGGCCCTCGCCGTAGAACTCGACGAACTTTCCGACGACACCGTGCTTGCGAAGCATCTCCGTGACCGTAAGGACGAGGTCGGTGGCCGTGACTCCGGTCGGAAGTTCTCCGGAGAATCTGAAGCCGACGACCTTGGGAGTGACTAGGGGGATTGGCTGTCCGAGAAGCGCAGCCTCGGCCTCGATGCCTCCGACGCCCCACCCGAGCACGCCGAGTCCGTTGATCATCGGCGTGTGTGAGTCGGTTCCGACAAGGGTGTCGGGGATCGCGACTGGCCCACCCTCGGAGTCGACCGTGCGGACCACGCGGCCTAGGTATTCGAGATTCACCTGATGGACGATCCCCATCCCCGGCGGGACGACGCGGAATCCGGCGAAAGCTTTCTGGGCCCACTTCAACAGGGAGTAGCGCTCGGCGTTCCGCTCGTACTCCCTTTCGACGTTGAACTTGAAGGCAAAGCGGTTGGCGAAGGCATCGACCTGGACCGAGTGGTCGACGACGAGGTCCACGGGCACGAGGGGGTCGACCTTGGAAGGATCGCCGCCCTCACGCTGGATGGCGGAACGCATCGCCGCCAGGTCCACCACGGCGGGGACACCGGTGAAGTCCTGAAGGATGACCCGCGCCGGGGAGAACGAGAACTCGCGCTCGTCGAGAGGCTTCTTCCCCCACGCGGCGAGGAGCTCGACGTCCTCTTGCCGGGCGAACTTGGTGCCCGAATAGCGCAGCAGGTTCTCGATGAAGACCTTGACGGTCATCGGGATCTTCTCGAGCTCCGCCTGTAGCGAATCTTCGAGGACGTTCAGGTCGAAATAGGAGAGCGGCCCCGTCGACGTCGCCAGCTCTCGACGCGCTTCGAATGGGTCGGGAAACTGTTGGATACGTGCGCTAGAACTCATCGAGTTCATCATAGCCAGCGCGAAAGAGGGCCCCTTAAGGGGCCCTCTTTGACGTTAAAACGCTTTGGATCAGACGTTCGGGCACAGATCCTTGAACTGATCCTTCACGTCCTGTGGCGCGCCTTCGAGCTGGCTGCAGTCGAAGCCGCTCGAGCCTCCCGGCGCGGTCGTTCCGCCGGGGACCCCACCCGAGACGCCACCGAGCAGGCCTTGGAACAGCGTCGTGGGGTCGACCTCGACGGCTCCTTCGGGCACCGATGTATCTCCGCTGAAGTCTTCGAACGCGATCCTGAAGGCGAACTGATCCACGCCTTCTGGAACCGGCTCGTTTGCGATCTCGGCGAATTGCAGGAAGTCGAGTTCAACCTGGCTCAGATCGTCGCCGTCCATCCAGATGTCGATCGTGACGTCCTCATCGGGGACCTCGCTGGGGTCGGGCAGATCCATCGGAACGGCGCCGCCCAACGCTCCGAGGCTTCCGGAGATCTCTGTGTAGATGTCGCGGATCGGCAACGTTGCGACGAGGTGCGTTCCCGCATCCTCTTCACCCTCGTTGGTCACCGTCGCCTTGTCTTTGATGACCTGAGTGACCTCATTGATGATCTGCTGCTGATCCGCCGAAGGCGTTGCGGCTCCGCCGGTCAACTGTGCAAGTTGGTCCTGAAGTCCTTTGATGGCGAGCCACTCGCCGTCGATCGCCGGTCCGACGAATGTCAGTCCTCCGGCCTGGGCCTGCGACTTGATCGTTTCGAGCTGCGACGTGTCCGCGCCGAACTGCTCCATCAAGCCTTGGACATCGGCTCGCACGTAGAAGTCCTTGCCGATGACACGCAATTCGACGGCGCCTTCGTTGCCGGCGACGTTCGCGACGATCTGCGCCTTCGCGTCATCGCCTTCGCCCTCGGAAGAAACCGTGAGAGACGAGTCGAGGATCTTCTGAGCGTCTTCGGCCGACATGCCCGATCCACCGTCTTCGCTGGCGAGGGCGTCCAAGGACTCTGGCGTCGACTGGATGGTGAAGACGAGCGTATTGCTGCCGCCTTCGAGGTTCTCGAACGCGCTGACGAGCGCGCCTTTGGGATCGTCGGCGGGGTCGGGCCCGCTGCTGCCGCCACATGCGCCGCCCACCAGGGCAAGCGCCGCGACTAGGGACAGAAGTTTCTTCATGGGTTCTGGCTCCTCCGGGTCTACAGAAAACGAGGTTCCACTCTAGAGAAGGTCGCCGAGCACGGCTAGTAGGTCCTTGCGGATGCCCGTATAGAAAGGCGTCTCGAGCTTCGTGTACCGCCTGGCGTCGGTCGCCCTCAGGCGCCGGATCAATTCGACCAAACGATCGGGCGAATCCGCCTCGAACGCGAGGATCCACTCGTAGTCGCCCAAAGCGAACGCGCTCGTGGTGTTTGCCAGCACGTCGGGGTACTCACGGCCCGCCTCGCCGTGTTCTCGAAGAAGTTTGCCGCGGACGTCCGGCTCCAGGAGGTACCACTCGGGAGTTCGCACGTAGGGATAGACGGTGAAGTACTTCTTGGGCTCCTCGCCCTTAACGAAAGCGGGCAAGTGATCCTTCGCGAATTCAGCGGGCCTGACCAATCCAAGAAACATGTCCGACTGGATCAGTGCAGAACCGAGGCTCGACTTCTTGATGGCAACCAGCAGATCCTGGACGTGGTCGGCGGAGTCGGATACGAGCCACATGACCATCTCGGCTGCGGCCGTGAAACCGGTGGTCGAGTAGAGACCGCGCACCTGCACGCGATCGCTCCATTCGTCGAGGATCGCCTGGACTTCGTCGCAGGCCGTTTTGGCGGACACAGTCCCGCGCTCGGCCGGAGATCTCAATTTGAAAACCGGATATCCGGCGAATACGAGTTCGTCGGCCATATTCAGATCCTTCCTCTAGCCCCCCAAGCGAGACTAACTGCGAAGGAAGGCCAAAACCGCCGCCGCTGCCTCGTCCGCCTGCCTGATGCAGTCCGGGATGCCCGACCCTCGATAAGACGATCCGGCCAGAAAGACGCCGTGGGGCGCGAGCTTCTCTCGGATGGCTTCCACCCGATCCAGATGGCCGACCTCGTACATGGGCATGCCCCGTTCCCAGCGCGTGACCTTCCACGACTGAGGATCGGACTTCACCGGAACCAAGCGAGAAAGGTCCTCGACGACATCCTCAACGAGATCCGCATCGCTTAGATCGAGTGCCGGATGACGTCCCGCTCTTCCTACGAAGGCGCGCACCGTTCGTTTATTGGCGGACGCGTGCTGTGGCCACTTGCGATCCGACCACGTGCACGCGGTCAGAACGTTTTCGTCGCTCGACGGAACGAGCACGCCACTTCCGAAGGACGGCGGCGAGATCGTGTCGGAGTCGAATATCAGGTTGATCACCGCACTTGACGAGTGTGCGATCGACGAGAGGCCGTCGGACGCCTCCGCGTCGACGCTCCGCACCGTCTGGCTAGCGACGAACGACGGAACGGCAAGGAGTACGGCGTCGGCGTCGACGGTTTCGCCGCTCGACAACGACAGACGGTTGACCTTGTCCGACTCCCACCCCTCGACCGCCACCCCGGTTCGTAGCGCGACATCTCCGAGGTCGCTTCTAAGCGCTTCAACCAAAGAGCGCATCCCAGCGCGCGGGGCGAAGAAGACCGGTCCCTTCGCGTCCGGTCGGGAGATCGCGAGTGCGGCCGGCGCTTTCAGATTGCGGATGATGCTTGGACCGCGGCGTGCAGCACGATCGACCTCCGGGGCCGCTGCGGCGAGACTCATCGTGTCGAGCGCTCCGGAGCGCGTTCCGGCCATCAGTGGGTCGATCAGACGTTGGGTCACTCGAGATCCGAGCCGTCGGTCGGCGTAGGACCTCACCGATACGTCGGCCCCCGACAGCGTCCCTGGGAGGATCAAGTCCAACCCAGCTCGTGCGACGCCCAAGGGTCCCACGAGTCCGCTCTTGGCGAGCGCCGCCAAAGAGGTTGGGAAGCCGAGAACGGTTTCCTTCGGAAGAGGTTTCAAGCCTCCATCGACGTAGATGAGGGCCCCGAACTCCGCGGGCGAGATGAGCTCTGCGTCGAGTCCGATCTCGCGACAGATCTCTAGCGGCCGCTCGTCGCGCGGCAGAAACGCGTCCGGCCCTTCTTCGATCGTCGTGCCATCAAGCACGCTGGTCTGGATCTTGCCTCCGGGATCCTGCGCCGCTTCTAAGAGGGTGACGTCGAGGCCTTGACGACCAAGGGTCCGCGCCGCGACGAGGCCCGTGATCCCGGCCCCCACAACGGCCACCCGATCGCGCGAACTCACCCCAGGGATGCGAAGGCTCTGCTCACGACCCCCGCAACCGCGTCGAGGAATCCGGCGTCCACATTCGGCGATCGAGTGCGCGCGAGCGCGACACCCGCGCCCTGGGCAACGGCTTTGGCTTCGATGTCGACGTCGTAGAGAACCTCCAGATGATCGGCGACGAAGCCGCACGGACAGACGACCACTGCGGAGACGCCGTCGGCTGCGAGTTTCTGGATCGCCTCCGTGAGGTCGGGCCCGAGCCAAGGGTCGGCCGTGCGCCCCGCGCTTTGCCACGCCGTGTCCCAACGCGCGATCCCAGCAGCTTCCGCCACGGCCTCGGCGGTCTCGCGCAGTTGTGTCGGATAGGGGTCGTCGTTCTCGAGGATCTTTTCGGGTAGGGAGTGGGCGGTGAACAGGACGACCGGCTCGCCCGCACCTGGGGGGAGAGTCGCCTTCGCCGCATCGACTTCCCGGGCGAGGAACTCGACGTAACCAGGCTCGAGATGCCAATTGCGAACGACCTCGATCCGTCCATCCCATCCCTTGTCGGCGGCCGCGCCCTTCAACCTTCGCGCGTAGTCGCCGATGCTCATCTCCGAGTAGTGCGGGGCGAGAACGATCCCCACCGCAACCTCCACATCGTTGTCCGCGATCGATGCCACCGCATCCGCGATGAAGGGCGCGGCGTGCTTCTGCCCGATGTAAGCGGGTACGCCGAGCCGTTCCTGGAGTCCCGCGGCTTGCGACTCGGTGATCTCGAGCAGCGGCGAACTCCCGCCGATCGCGCGGTAACGATCCTTGAGCTCCTCGAGGAGCTCTGGAGAGGGGGGCCTGCCTCGCCTGATGTCCGTGTAATAAGCCTCCACATCGTCGAGGTCTCTTGGGGTTCCGTACGCCATGACGATGACCGCGCGGCGATCACTCATCGGGTCTCCAGGAGTGGACGAAGTCGACGAGACGAGCCAGGACATCCGGATCCGTTTCGGGCAGAACGCCGTGGCCGAGGTTGAAGACATGTCCGACCCCGCGGCCGCGCTCGAGGATGTCGCGGGCACGGGCCTCGACGACGCTCCAGGGAGCGAGACAGAGCGCGGGATCGAGGTTGCCCTGAACCGGTTTCCCTCCGGCGCGCTCGCGCCCGTCGTCCAGCGGAACGCGCCAGTCGATGCCCATTACGTCGGTTCTCTCGCTCATCGCGCCGATCAATTCGCCCGTCCCGACGCCGAAATGGATGCGAGGCACGCCTTCGATGCCGTCGAGGATCCGATCCACCCACGGTTTCACGTGGGATCGGTAGTCGCTCTCCGAGAGATGTCCCGCCCAGCTGTCGAACAGTTGGATCGCTTGGGCCCCTGCGTCGATCTGCGCGTTGAGGTAGCGAAGCACGCCGTTAGAAAGCCTGTCCATCAGAGCGCTCCAGGCCTCGGGATCGCCGAGCATCATCGCTTTCGTTCGCCCGTGGGTCTTGGATGGGCCACCCTCGACGAGATAGCTCGCGAGCGTGAAGGGCGCGCCGCCGAAGCCGATCAGCGGCACCTTTAACTCGGCGCGCAATGCGCGGACGGTCTCCATCACGTAACCAACGTCTTCCTCGGGCTCGAGTGGACGCAACCGTTCGACGTCTTCGAGCGTTCTGATCGGTTTCTCTATCACCGGACCGGTTCCCGGCTCGATGTCGAGATCGACGCCCATGCCCTCGAGGACCACGACGATGTCGGAGAAGAGGATCGCCGCGTCTACGTCCAAGCGGCGAACCGGTTGAAGGGTCACTTCGGCCGCCAGCTCCGGCGTACGACACATCTCGAGGATCGAATGGGTCTCGCGCAGTTCTCTGTACTCGGGCAAGCTTCGGCCCGCCTGTCGCATGAACCAGACGGGGACCGCGTCGACCTCCTCTCCGCGGCAGGCGCGGAGGAATCTGTCTTCCATGGTGGGGGGACAGGTTAAGGGTCGCGGGCCGCCAAAACTCCGGTCAGCCGACCAGCCGGGCGACGAGATCGAGGTATTGCATCAGGTGTCGGGGGCCGAGGAACTCTTCCCTAACCCGCTCATGCGCCGCTTCACCCAGCCTGCGGGCCAGCGCGTCGTCCTCCAAGAGCTGCCGGACATCGTCCCCGTAGGCATCCAGGTCGCGAGGGTCGTCGACCAGGATGCCGGTCTCGCCGGACACGATCTGATCCTGGATCCCGCCGATCTTGCTTGCGATGACCGGCCTGGCCTTCCACATCGCTTCTGCGACCGTAAGTCCGAAGCCCTCGGCGATGCTCTTCTGCACGACGATGTCGGCCCTTCTCTGAAGCGCGTTGACGATGGCCGCATTCTCTTCGCCGTCGTCCATCGGGAGACACGCGAGATGCACGCGGGCACGCACGTCGTCGGGAAGGGCCTTCCACGTCTCGAGCGACTCCGCGAGCACCTCGGCGCCTTCGGGATCGTCCGCGACGTCGGCAACCGATGGTCCGGCCAGCATCAGATGCGAGCTGGGATGCGCGCCTGCGTGATCGGCGAAGCCCTTCATGACTCCGAGCGGATCCTTCAAGCGATCCCAGCGTGACACTTGCAGCACTAACTTGGAGTCGACGGGCAGAGCGCCCGTGCCCTGAAGGTCAGCGACGTTCGCCACCGTTCCTTCGCTTCCATCGACCCTGGTGAATGTGGGAGTGGCTTCCGATCCCGCCGGCATGAGGCCCGTCGTGTCCAGGATCGCGCGCACGCTGGCTTCGTCCATGTCTTGATTCTTGGGCGAGAACGCGTCGATCGACGGCGGGATGATCGTGATCTTTCCGTCTTCGAGGTCCTCCCACGCGAACGCCTCGCGCGAGAACACGTACGCGTCCGCGACCTCAACGTGGGGGTGCAGGAACCGCCAAGCCCCGCGCGCGATGTCGTTAGGAGTGTCGAGACCAACGTGACATCGCCAGATGACGGTTGCTCCCTTATCTTTCAGAGCGCGCCCAAGACCCGCCGTCTGAGGATCGTGCAGGATCACGACGTCGTTCTCGGAAACGACATCGTCGAACTCAGCGGCGTTTTCCGCCAGGGTTGCTTCGTAGATCCGAGCTTCGGCCTCGCCCAACGCTCCTCCGTCGCCTTCCGCTCCGTGGAGGTTGTTGTGGATCCGCTTCGTGATCCGAAAGAAATCTGGGTTCCCTTCGATGACGGCCCAGCGCGCGTCGATCCCCCCGCCGCGCGCGTAGGCGATAAGCGATCGCAGCATCTCGGCCACGCCGCCGCCCTTGCCGGTCGAATTCACGTTCCAGACGATGCGGTCGGTGAAGAGATCGCGTCCGCGGGCGATCGCATCGCTGAATTCCCTCCAGTGCTCTTGGATGATCGGCTCGAAGCGTTCGGGGGAGAGCGGCGCGATGTCCACGTATTGCAGCCGAGCCATGAGCCGTTCTACCGCGACTCTGGCGGTTCCCACGACCTGCGAAGATGCCCCCCGTGAAGAGACTGTTCGGCACCGATGGCGTTCGAGGCGTCGCCAACCGCGATCTGACTCCCGATCTTGCGCTCGCTCTTGGGCGAGCGGCCGGTCAAGTGCTGGCGGAAAACGGAAAGGTCGTGGTCGGGCGAGACACTCGGGTGTCTGGGCCCATGCTCGAGGGGGCTTTGGTTGCCGGGCTCTGCTCCGCCGGCGCCGGCGTGCTCCTGGCGGGCATCGTCCCAACCCCCGGCATCGCATTCCTGACTATCGAAGAAAAGGCTAGGGCCGGCGCAGTTATCTCCGCGTCGCACAACCCAGTGCCCGACAACGGGATCAAGTTCTTCTCAACCGAGGGCCTGAAGGTCTCCGCCCAGGTCGAACGGGCGATCGAGGAAGCTCTGGAGCGCGCCAACCACTCCCTTCCTACCGGGCTCGATATCGGCAAGGCCGAGCAACTTCGCGATGCGGGCGGCCGTTATGGCGATCACCTCCTACGTTCGATCGACACCGACTTGAAGGGACTGCGTGTTGTTCTCGATTGCGCCTTCGGCGCTACTTACTCGGTGGCCCCTCGAGTGTTTCGGGAGGCCGGTGCCGACGTCGTGCTGATCAACGCCGAGCCCGACGGAACGAAGATCAACGTTGCGTGCGGTTCGACGGATCTCACCGGTTTGAAGGAAAAGGTGTCCGCCGTCGGCGCAGACCTAGGCCTCGCGTTCGACGGCGACGGAGATCGCGTCCTCGCAGTGGATGAGCGCGGAGAAACCGTCGACGGCGATCGAATCATCGCGTTGACGGCCATCCGGATGCATTCGGACGGAACGCTCAAGAACGACATCGTCGTTTCGACTGTCATGGCCAACCTCGGGTTCCGGAGGGCGCTGCGCGAACGCGGCATCGAAGTGATCACCGCGCCGGTCGGCGACAAGTTCGTCGCTGAGGCCATGGCGGATAGCGGGGCGGTCCTTGGCGGCGAACAATCGGGGCACGTGATCTTTGCGGAGCACACGACCACCGGCGACGGCATCCTCACCGGGCTTCAGGTCTGTGCCACGCTCGCCGACTCGCCTTCGCCGCTTTCGGTCCTGGCGCACGTGTTCGAACCGTTCCCCCAGGTTCTCATCAACGTCCCCGTGCGGTCGCGCGACGAACTCGAGGGGGCCGAGGAGTTGTGGGCCGAGGTCAAGAAGGTCGAGGGGTCCCTGGGAGAGCACGGCCGCGTCCTGTTGCGCGCGTCGGGAACCGAGCCGCTCGTGAGAGTGATGGTCGAAGACGAAGACGAACGGGTAGCAAAGTCGACCGCGGAATCGTTAGCCGACTCCGTCAAACGCCTCTTGGGTTAGCTCTGTCTTGCTGAAAGGTCGCGCCCGCCGCGAGGGCCAGAATGATGGCTAGGAGCGGTCCGAAATAGATGAATCCCCATGGAACGAAGAGGGTGGCGATATGTCCGGGGACGGCAAGAAGCCGTCGATCCGCGATCCACGCGTACGCGGCCAGTGATGCTCCACCCACAGATACCACCATCAGGACGACGTCGATCGCCGGGTTGGGCCAATGGGGCGAGTCCACCCAGAGCACGATGGTCGCCAAGCCGATCAGGACGCTGAGGATTGATGCAACGGCTCTTCCTGATGTCATCTCGAAACCTTCGGACCGGTTGTAGCCACGAAGGAGATGGAAACGAGCGCTGTCGCGATGAGTGGAATACCTAATGTGCCCCATCCCGTTTCACCGGCCAGGTTGTAACCGACCAACAATCCACCCAACCATGCGCACAGCGACGCTAGAAAGGTCCAGGCTCCTCTGGTCCAACCGCTGCGCGCGTCGGAGGCCGCGAACCAAAGGAGCGGTAGGAGCAGGGGAGCGACAAAGGCTCCCGCTCCGATCGCGTCGAAGAGGGCAAACATCGTTAAGCCGGCAAGGAGTGTCTTACCGAGAAGGCCCATCGCTTCTCCCGAAGATGCTCTGGGCGAACGGCAGGAACATGTCCGCCATCTGGAAGAGGCGCTCGACGCGAGCGCGGTCTCCGTCTAGGACGGTCAGAAGGTCCGCGCCTATATAGAAGGCAACCACCGCGAACGCGATGTCGCGGGCGGGAATCAGCCCTGCGAGGGGAGTGCCTTCGACCGCGCGACTCACGGCGTTTTCGGCGAAGTCGATCCACGGCTCCATGCGCGCGGTGATCTCGGGCCCGAGCTCGGGGTTGGTGAGGCTGCCGGCGATCATCTCGGCGAGGACCGTTATGTGTCCGGACTCGAGATCCTCGAGATAGATCTCGCGCGCAACCCGAAGGAGATCCGCAGGTCCGGAGGTCGACGAAAGGGCCGCTTCGTAGCGCTCCATGCGCCTCCTGCTCGTCTCGTCGAGCGCGGCGAGCAACAGGTTCGTCACGGAGCCGTAGTGATAGAAGACGAGCGCCTGGTTGAAGCCTCCGCGCCGAGCGATCGAACGAGCGCTGGACCCGGCGAACCCGTCTCTCTTCAGGCTCTCGAGTGCCGCCTCCACGAGTTGAGCCTTCGTGCCCGTCGGTGCCGGTCTTTGAGCAGTTGCTTTGAGCATATGCTCAAAATAGCATAGCGAGCGGTAACCGTCCAGCGGCGCTGGGTATCCTTTTATGCGAGAGGAAGCATCACCAGGACAGGATCTAGCGCCAGGACTCACCGTGGAGGCGGTGAGTCGACGAGGTGGGGGATCTCGGAGGACCGGCTTCTTGAGCCGCTCCACTCGGCGGGTGACCCCCGGCCGGCCACGGTCGTGACGGTGCCGACAAACCCCGGGAGCGATCCCGGGTCACAAACCGGTGCCGGCGTGGCCCTCTCGAAGACGAACCCTGGATACGCGCGCTCTATGGCATGAGCACCTACGTGACACGGCGCGCATGAAGAGAGGAGAACGCCTTTGTGCGGCATCGTCGGATACGTCGGCGACCAGCAGGCGCTGCCCGTGCTGCTTAACGGGATGGCAAAGCTCGAGTACCGCGGATACGACTCGTCGGGCGTCGCGGTGGTGAAAGACGGCGCCTTGATAACGGAACGGAAGGCGGGTCGTCTAAGCGAGCTGATGGACGCGATCGACGGCACCCCGATGACCGGCTCGCTCGGCATCGGTCACACGCGTTGGGCGACCCACGGCGCGCCCACCGACGGCAACGCCCATCCCCATCTCGATTGCAGCGGGAAACTGGCGATCGTTCACAACGGGATCATCGAGAACCACGACGTGCTTCGAGCGCGTCTCCAGAAAGAAGGCCACGAATTCCGATCCCAGACCGATACGGAGGTCGCCGCTCATCTCATCGAGTCGATCCTCGAGGAAAAGGATTGCACCCTGCGGGAAGCGGTGACCCAAGCGGTCAACGAGCTTGAGGGCGCGTTCGCGCTCGTTTGCATCCACGCCGACGAGCCCGATGTCATCGTGGTGGCACGGCAAGAGCCGCCGATCATCGTCGGCGAGGCGCCGGGTATCGGGCTCGTGGCGTCCGACATCCCCGCGATGCTCGACTACACGCGCGACATCATCCCGCTCGACAACAGGCAGATAGCCCAGGTCGAACCCGGTTCCGTGCGCGTCTTCACCTTCGACGGCGAAGAGATCGAGCCCGAGCGGGTTCACGTCGAGTGGGATCTGGAGGCCGCCGAGAAGGGTGGCTTCGAGGACTTCATGCTCAAGGAGATCTTCGAGCAGCCCCGCGTGGTACGCGACACCCTGCGCGGCCGGTTCGACCCTTCGGGTCGGATCGTGCTAGACGAGGTGCATTGGGACGCCGAAACGCTTAAGAAGATCACGAAGATCGTCGTGGTCGCCTGCGGGACGTCCTTCCATTCGGGCATGGCAGCGAAGCATTCGATCGAGCACTACACGCGCATCCCGGTCGAGCTTGACCTCGCTTCTGAGTTTCGCTACAGGGATCCCGTTCTGGACGACTCATCCCTCGTCATCGGGATCGCGCAATCCGGCGAGACCGCGGACACGCTCGCTGCGGTCAGGTTCGCGAAGGAGATGGGCGCGAAGGTTGTGGCGGTTACGAACGTCGTCGGTTCTTCGATAACCCGAGACGCCGACGCCGTGATGTTCACTCACGCCGGCCCGGAGATCGGGGTCGCCGCCACCAAGACGTTTTTGGCTCAACTGGTGGCTCTCAACGTCCTCGCTCTCTATCTCGCACAGGAGCGCGGCAGCATGGAGGGCGCAAAGATCTCCGAGACGATCGACGCCCTGAGGGCTCTGCCCGACCAGGTCGAGGAGGTTCTAACGATCCAGGGCGAGGTTCAGCGAGCGGCGAAGCGTTACGCCGAGGCTCGGGACTTCATCTTCATCGGCCGCGGCGTGGGAACGGCCGTCGCGCTGGAGGGGGCCCTGAAGCTCAAGGAGATCTCCTACATCCATGCGGAGGGCTATCCGGCCGGCGAGCTGAAGCACGGTGCCATCGCGCTGATCGAAGACGGCGTGCCCGTCGTTGCGGTGATGACGGGCCAAAGGCTCTACGACAAGATGCTCGCGAACGTCGAGGAGGTCCGAGCGCGTGGGGCGGACACGATCATCATCGCTCCCCAAGGCGATGAGCGCGCTCGATCGCTGGCGAACGAGCTCTTCGAGGTCCCAACGACGAAACCTCTGCTGACGCCCATCCTCGACACGGTCCCGCTGCAACTGCTGGCCTATTTCGTAGCGAAGGAACGCGGTCTGTCGCCGGACAAACCTCGCAACCTTGCGAAGAGCGTGACCGTCGAGTGAGACCACTGCTCACTCCCGAGGAGATGAGAGCGGCCGATCAGGCCACGATCTCCGCGGGGACACCGGACGAGGTCCTTATGGACCGAGCCGGCAGAGCGGTGGCGCGGGTTGCGATCGAAATAGCCGGGGGACGCTACGGCAAACGCGCGACCGTCGTCTGCGGGAAAGGCAACAACGGCGGCGATGGGTTCGTCGTCGCTCGGTGCCTGCATCTCGCGGGGCTGACGGTTGTTTGTTGTCCGCTGATCGAGACCGCCGGCTTGAAGGGTGCACCGCGGGCTCATTTCGACAGATTGGTTGCGAGCGGCTGCCGGATCGCTCCTCTGAACGATCGGTTCCTCGAGTGCGATGTCGTGGTCGACGCGATCTTCGGAACGGGATTCGCCGGCTCCGTTGAGTCGCCCTATCGCGAGGCGATCGAGTCGATCAACCGCTCGGGAGCTTCAGTGGTCGCGGTCGATATCCCGTCCGGCGTGAACGGAACTAACGGTCACGCTGGGCCGGCCGCGGTCCAGGCCGACGTGACCGTGGCCGTGGCGGCCGAGAAACTAGGGACCGCGTGGGGGCCGGGCCTCGACCATGCGGGATTCGTCCAAGTCGTGGACATCGGGATCCCGGTTCGAGATGCGACCGCGTTGCTTCTCGAGGGTGCCGACGTCGCTGCCTGGCTTCCGCGAAGAGAGCCGGACGCTCACAAGAAGAGCTCGGGAGTGGTCGCCGTGATGGCGGGCTCCGAGGAGATGCCGGGGGCCGCGCTTCTTACGGCTCGGGGCGCTTTGCGTGCGGGCGCCGGTTACGTCCGACTCGGTTGCGTGTCGGGGGTGCGTTCGCCGGCGAATACCGCATCGCCGGAGCTTCTCGTTCGAGTCGTGGCGGAGGAGGCCTTCGACGATTCATCCGTCCGGAGGTTCAAGGACGCTCTGGAAGGCTCCTCTGCGGTGGTGGCCGGGCCGGGGATCGGCACCGATGCCGGCCAAAGGTCCTTTGTCGAATCCCTGTTGGACGCATTCTCGGGCCCGGTAGTTCTCGATGCTGATGCTTTGAACGTTCTTGCGAACGATCCAAGCCCGCTCTCGCGGAGGCCGGTCGACGTGCCGACGGTCATCACCCCGCATCCCGGAGAGCTCGGCCGGCTCTTGGGATCGGACGCGAACGAGGTGCAGCGCGACCGGCTCGGAGCGGCAACCGCAGCCCGCGATCGCTTCGGCTGCACAGTTCTGCTGAAAGGTCGAAGGACGTTGGTTGCGGCTCCCGGGGCGCCGGTCATCGTGAACCCGACCGGGGGCCCCGAGCTCGCCGTAGGGGGTTCCGGCGACGTCCTGACCGGCGTGATCGGGACCTACCTGGCCGCCGGTTTAGGGGGCCGGGAGGCCGCAGCCGCCGCGGCCTACGTTCATGGCCTCGCGGGTTCGCTCGCGAGACAGCGGGTTGGAGCCGTCGAAGGAGTTCTGCCTACTGACGTCCTCGAGGCACTCCCCGAAGCAGCGTCGCTCATCGCGGAACTACCCTCTTAGCCATGAGTTTGACCCGAGCCGAGATCGTCTCTCGAGGCCATCCGATCTGGGCCGAGGTCGACCTTTCCGCTATCCGCCACAACATCCGTGCCCTGAGTGAACGAGCCCCAGGCGCTGAAGTGATGGGCGTAGTCAAGGGCTACGCGTACGGTCACGGGAATCCCGAGTCCGCGCTGGCGATGCTCGAGGCGGGGGCGAGCCGGCTCGGCGTCGCCCGCGTCGCAGAGGGCCTTCACCTGCGCGACGCAGGCGTCGAGGCGCCTATCCACGTCTTCACCGAGCCGCCCTACGAAGCGGCCGCGACGATGATCGAGCGCGATCTCACGCCGACGGTCTACACCGAGCCGTTCGCCCGTGCCCTGTCGGAAGCAGCGATCGTGGCCGGCCGCGACGTTCCCGTTCACGTGAAGCTGGATACGGGGATGCATCGGGTCGGCCTTCTTGCAGACGATCTCGATGACGGTTTGCGCGTCCTAAAAGGGCTAGATGGGATCAAGATCGAGGGCGCGTGGAGCCATCTTGCTGTTGCCGACATCGTCGACCATCCGTTCACGCGAAAACAGCTCGATCTGTTCCAAGAAATGCTAGGCCGTATCGAGCGCGCGGGAGTCGATCTGAAGTACCGGCATCTCGCGAACTCGGCCGCGACGATCGCGAATCCGGAGACGCACTTCGACCTCGTCCGATGCGGCGTTGCCTCGTACGGTTTGTGGCCGAGCGCGGATCTGATGGGTGCGATCGACCTTCGGCCCGCCCTCGCACTAAGGGCGCGGGTCAATATGGTCAAGCGCGTTCCTGCCGGCGACGCTCTCTCTTACGGACTTCAGTACGAACTCAAAGAGACGAGCAGCGTGGTGACGATCACGGCGGGCTATGCCGATGGATACGACAGACGGCTCTCGAGCAGGGCGGACGTCTTGATCGATGGGCAGCGGCATCGCGTTTCCGGCACGGTTTGCATGGATCAATTCATGGTCGATGTCGGGGAAGCCGTCGTCGAGGCGGGCGCGATAGCGACGCTGATCGGAGACGATGATGACGATGGCATCTCCGCAGAGGAGCTTGCGTTGCACATCGGAACGATCAATTACGAAGTAACCACGCGCATCCCCTCGCGGGTCCCGCGCATCTTCCTCGATGGAGCGTCCGGTGGCGCGTAAAGGGATCCTCGCCCTCGCGGGCACCGCTGTGGGAGTCGGGGCCGGATTGGTCGCCCAACGAAGCATGGTCAACAGGCGTCGACGGAACGATCCCGAAGCTGGAGAGTCATTCGGTAAACGGCGCGGAGAACGTTCGAAGATGCTCGCTCGGCCCGACGGAGCGCAACTGTTCGTCGAGGAAACGGGGCCGGAATCCTCGACCGGCATCGTGTTCGTACACGGCTCCGCCCTGAGAACCGACGTATGGCACTACCAGATGGACGCGTTCGAGGGCCGGAGATCGATCTTCTACGACCTCCGCGGCCATGGCTTGTCACAACCGAAGGGGAGCGCGACCTATTCGATCTCGACGCTTGCAGATGATCTTGAAGCAGTCGTGGACGACGCGGGATTGGATGAGGTCGTGGTTGTGGGTCACTCGGTAGGGGGGATGGTCGCGCTCGAGTATGCGGCCGAGCACCTCGACCAACTCAACGGCCGCATCAAAGGATTGGTCTTGACGAACACGACCCACAGACCCGCATACGAAACCACGGTCGGCGGGGCGGCTCTCTCGCGATTCGAGCGCATGATGCGCAACCCGCTGGACGCGCTCGGCGGTTATCACGAGAGCGTCGAACGACTGCGAAGGATCATCAAGCCGACCGATCAGATCTTCCTGGCCGTATCCCTCGCGGCCTTCGGCCCCAAGGCCTCGGCCAAGCAGATCGATTTCACTTACGACATGCTTGCCGAGACGCCGTCGGATGTGATCTTCGACCTCTTCAAGTGCTATCGCGATTTCGACGTGACCGATCGACTCGGCGACATCAACGTGCCCGCCCTTGTCGTTACCGGGACCAGCGACCGGCTGACGATCTCGAAAGCATCGGATCACCTCGCACAGAACCTGCCCAAAGCCGAGCTAAAGGTCTTGCAACGAAGCGGCCATATGACCATGCTCGAAAGGCACAGAGACTTCAACTTCATGCTCTCGTCCTTCTTCAAGGACGTACTGGGACCGGTCAACGGAGACTGAGAGGAAACGGATGAGGGACCAGCGGGTCGAAAAGATGGCGGAGATCCTTGTCGACTATTCCGTCGAGGTTAAGAAGGACGATCTGGTTGCGATCAGGGGCACCTACCTCGCGGAGCCACTGATGCTGGCGCTTTATCAGCGCTGCCTCACGAAGGGCGCTCAACCCATCTTGCGAGCTGGGATCCCGGCGGCCAGCCCGATGTTCTACAAGTTCGCGCAGGATCATCAGCTCGAGTACATCTGGGAGCCCGATCGCTGGTTCAACGAGAACCTCGACGTGGAGTTCTCGATCATCAGTGAAGCCAACACACGCCAGCTTTCGAACGTTCCGCCCGAGAAGCAGGTGAAGATGGCAAAGGCGCGGCGCGAGCTCTTCGACATCAGGATGCGGCGCGGGGCTGCCGGCGATTACCGCTGGAACGTGACCCTCTTCCCGACCGAGGCGCACGCGATGGAGGCACAGATGAGCCTCGAGGAGTACGAGGACTTCTTCTACGGCGCGTGCTTCGTCGACAAGGCCGACCCGATCGGCGAGTGGAAAAAGGTCGCGGCCCATCACAAGAAGATCATCGAGTGGATGGAAGGGCGTAACGAGGTTCATCTCGAAGGAGAGGGCACGGACCTGATCCTCGAGATCGGCGGACGGACGTTCATCCCGGCCGACGGCACCGCGAATTTCCCGGACGGTGAGATCTTCACCGGTCCGATCGAGGACAAGACGCGCGGCGTCGTCACCTTCAGCTACCCGGCGATCTATGGGGGCCAAGCCGTGGAGGGCATCCGACTCGAGTTCGAAAAGGGCAAGGTCGTCGATGCGACGGCTAAGCGGAACGAGGAGTTCCTGATCAAGACGCTCGACACAGACACCGGCTCGCGCACCTTAGGAGAGTTGGGTATCGGGACGAACTTCGGCATCACCGGGTTCACCGGCGAGATCCTGTTGGACGAGAAGATCGGCGGAACGATCCATCTCGCGCTCGGCGCCGCCTATCCCGAGACGGGAGGAACGAACGAGTCCGCCGTTCATTGGGACATGGTCTGCGACCTCAGAAAGGGAGGCCGGATCTCGGTCGATGGAGACGTTCTGATGGAGGACGGGCGGCTCCTCGTCTGATCCGAACCTCCGGTGGTTGACCCCTACTGAGGGGGCTTCTACGCTCGTACGATGCCTCCCCCCGCGGTCACTCCGCTAGACATCGACGCCGTCCGTTCCCAGGCGCTGGTCTGCACTCGATGCACCCTCGCTCAGGGCCGGACCCAAGTCGTGTGGGCCGCCGGGAACCTCGATTCGGAGGTCTTGTTCATCGGCGAGGCCCCCGGCTTTCACGAGGACAAGGAAGGCGTCCCCTTCGTGGGTGCCGCCGGCAAGCTGCTCGACACCCTCATGGGCGAGGTCGGATTGGATCGGAGCAAAGTGGCGATCGTCAACGTTCTGAAATGTCGGCCTCCGGGAAACCGAGATCCGTTGCCCGACGAGATCGAGTCCTGCCGGCCTTATCTGGAGGCTCAGCTCGAGCACATGAGGCCGGCTGTGATCGTCACCCTTGGCAACTTCGCCACCCGATTCATGCTCGAGCAGCAGATCGGGATCACGCGAGCCCGGGGTCAGAGATTCTCCAAGCGCGGCGCGACGGTGATCCCGACGTTCCACCCCGCTGCGGCCTTGCGCGGCGGAAAGTTCAACGGGGTGAGCACGATCGACGCGATGCGTCAGGACTTCGGTCTTGTAAGGCGAACGCTCGACGAACGGGCTCGACCGCCGGAGCCGCAAGCTCCCGTCGTAGAGGCCCCGGGGGCCGCGGAACCCTCCGAACAGCTCGGGCTGTTCTAGATGTCCACGGGGTCGCATGGGGTGTCCACCTAATGAGTGGACTTCAGAGGGCTCTCGTCGTCCAGACGAGGTCGGCCGAGGAGACTCGGATCGTCGGCGCGTCGCTGGCCCCCGTGTTGCTGCCGGGCGACATCATCAGCTTGAGCGGCGACCTCGGCGCCGGCAAGACCGTGTTCGTCCAGGGCCTCGCGGCTGCTCTCGGTGTCGTGGAACGCGTCACGAGCCCGACGTTCACGATCGTTCACGAGTACGCGGGGCGATACCCGATCCTTCACCTCGACGTTTACAGGCTGAACAATTTCCAGGAGGTCCTCGACCTCGGCTTCGAGGAGTTCCTCGATCCTCACTCCATCGTCGCGATCGAGTGGGGTGAGGCGATCTCTCCGCTGCTTCCGCGACGGCATCTGGATATCGACATGCGCCGTGCCGACGGGGGGGCCGAGGATTCCGAGGATGAGGTTCGCAGGATCCTCTTCAAGCCGCATGGGCCCGAGTGGGTGCGCAAGGTCCAGGCGATGCGAACGACCGCCGAGACCCTCCTTGGAGCCGTGACGGACGATCCCGCCGGCGGGGGGGCGAGGTTCGAGGTCACGACCGAGCCGACCGCACGCGACGATATGGGGGATAAACCGGGCGAAGAAGCGGGGGAGGGCTAGTGCTGGTACTCGGGATCGAGACGTCGACGCCTCAGGCGAGCGTCGCGATCGGATCCGAACAAGGTCTCGTTGCGAGCGCGATGGTGTCGCGCGGCGCTAGCTACAACGAATTCCTCCTGCCCGCGATCCAGTTCATCCTCGACGAGGCGAGGATCGGTTTCAGGAATCTCGGCGCGGTCGCCGTCAGCCTCGGCCCGGGCTTGTTCACAGGCATGAGGGTCGGAGTGGCCACCGCGAAGTCTCTGGCTCAGACGCTTTCGCTGCCGATGATCGGCATGGCGAGCCTCGACCTTCTGGCCTACGAGGTCCGCTATTGCCCCAAGACGATCTGCGCGGTTCTCGATGCGCGCCGCAACGAGGTGTTCTACGCGTTCTACCGGTCTTCACCGGGCGGCATCCAGCGGATGTCCACCTATCGGGTCGAGAAGCCGGGCCAGCTCGCGATCGGCATCGCGTCCCGGCCGGAGGAAGTGCTGCTCGTGGGCAACGGCGCGCTCCTCTATCGCGAGATCTTCGAAGAGGTCGGGACTGGGGTCGAGATCGGATCGATGAGCGACTCTTTCCCCCACGCGAGCTCGCTGGTCGAGCTGAGTCTCCCGCGGCTCTTCCGCGAGGACTTCGACTCGCCCTACGACCTCAAGCCTTTGTATCTCCGCAAGTCTGCCCGGCCCATCCAGTGGGAACGGATCCGCGATCGCAGGAGCGCGTGACTATGGCCGTCGCGCATCAGCCCGAACAACGCGGTCCATACCTCGACGGCGTCGAGTTGACCCGCATGCGGCGGCGCCACCTGCGGCGCGTTCTTGCCATCGAAGCCCGGGTGTACCCGCGACCTTGGAGCCCGTCGCTGTTCCTCTCCGAGCTCGCGCAGCGCCATTCGCGCTCTTATCTGGTTGCGCGTTACGACGGAGAGGTCGTCGGCTACGCGGGGATGATGTTCATGGCCGGCGAGGCTCACGTGACGAACATCGCGGTGGACCCCGATTTCCACGGCCGCAAGGTTGGGACGCGTCTGCTCTACGCCATCATCACCGAGGCCGTGGCACGAGCGTCGGGGATCATCTCTTTGGAGGTCAGGGTGACCAACCACAAGGCCCAAGAGATGTACGAGAAGTTTGGCTTCTCCGTGACCGGGACGCGCAAGGGCTACTACATAGAGACAAACGAAGACGCGTTCGTGATGGAAGTTAGAGACGCGCTCTCGAACGATTACCGCCGGACATTGCAGACGATCAGGAACGAGCTCGAGGAGGCCGCGCGTGGTTGACGTGCCGCGCGACCCCATGGGTCGTCCGACGACCGGCGGCGACTGGGACATCTCTCTCGAAGATCCATGGACCACTCCATCCACCGCGGTGAAGGACCGCCCGGTGGACGAGTGGGATGAAGACACGCTCGTTCTCGGCATCGAGACGTCCTGTGACGAGACATCGGCTTCGGTCGTCCGCGGAGGTCGTCAGATCCTCTCGAACGTCATCGTTTCGCAAGGCGAATTGCACGGCGAGTACGGAGGCATCGTCCCCGAGGTCGCGGCACGCGCTCATGTCGAAGCACTGACGCCCGCGATCGGCGAAGCATTGTTGCGCGCGGACGCCACGTTCTGGGACCTCGACGGTGTGGCCGCGACGCTGGGCCCCGGCCTCATCGGCTCGCTCCTCGTCGGCGTCGCGGAGGCGAAGTCGATAGCTGCGGTGCTCGAGGTCCCGTTCGTCGGCGTGAACCACCTCGAAGGCCACCTCTACTCGAGTCTCCTCGCGGATGAGAAAGCCCGCTTTCCGGCGCTCGCGCTGATCATCTCGGGAGGACACACCCTGCTCGTCAACGCGCATGCGCACGGCGACTACGAGATCCTGGGCAGCACGATCGACGACGCCGCGGGGGAAGCGTTCGACAAGATCGCGCGATTCCTGGGCCTTGACTATCCCGGGGGGCCGGAGATCGACAGACTCTCGCTCCTCGGCGACCCCACGGCCTTCAAGTTCCCGCGCTCGATGTTGATGGACCCAAGCTTCGACGTGTCGTACAGCGGCCTGAAGACCGCGGTCATCAACCAGGTGCGCAAGCTGGAGGCGGCCGGCGAACAGGTGCCCGTCGAGGATGTCGCGGCATCTTTCCAGCAAGCAGTCGTCGACATCCAGGTCACGAAGACGATGGCCGCGGCCGAGCACGTGAATGCCGAGCGCATCTTCTTGTGCGGAGGCGTTGCGGCGAACTCCGGCCTGCGCCGCGGGATGGCGGAAGCGTGCGAGGGCCGAGGGATCCAGCTGACCGTGCCCCCGCTCGAGCTCTGCACCGACAACGCGGCGATGATCGCCTCGTGCGCGACCTTCCGGCTCCGCCGGGGGGCGTGGACGAGCCTGGACGCGGCCCCCGACCCGAACCTCCCCCTGGCCTGATCCCCGAGACCTCCTGCAGGCCTCGGTTGCCGGGGTCGTACCGCCCGGCTATCCTTAGCACTCGAAGCTTTGGAGTGCTAAAGCTGTTCCCAGAAGGCACGGTCGGTCACCCCTGAGGAGGTACCTGAATGGCCACTGCAACGAAGACGATCCGCCCGCTCGAGGACCGCATCCTCGTGCGTCCGGAGGACGCCGACGAGACCCTTCCGTCGGGCCTCGTGATCCCCGACACCGCCAAGGAGAAGCCCCAGGAGGGCACGGTCCTCGCGGTAGGCCCGGGCAAGCGCAGCGACACGGGCGATCTCATCCCGCTCGACGTCAAGGAGGGCGACCGTGTCCTCTACTCGAAGTACGGCGGCACCGAGATCAAGGTCGACGGCGAAGAGCTCTTGATCCTCTCGGCCCGCGACGTGCTCGCCATCGTCGGCTAGCACCCGCAACCTAGAGAGGAGTTTCTCAATGGCAAAGATCGTCAAGTTCGATGAGGACGCGCGCCGCGGCCTCGAGGCGGGCGTCAACAAGCTCGCCAACGCCGTGCGCGTAACGATCGGCCCCCGTGGCCGCAACGTCGTCCTCGACAAGAAGTGGGGCGCGCCGACGATCACGAACGACGGCGTGACCATCGCGAAGGAGATCGAGCTCGAGGACCCGTTCGAGAACATGGGGGCCCAGCTCGTCAAGGAAGTCGCAAGCAAGACTAACGACGTCGCCGGTGACGGAACCACCACCGCGACCGTTCTGGCACAGGCCATGATCAAGTCCGGCCTGCAGCACGTTGCGGCGGGCGCGAACCCGATGGCGCTGAAGCGTGGCATCGAGAAGGCCGTCACCGCAGCAGTCGATTCCATCAAGGCTCAGGCGCGCGATATCGAGGGGCGTCAGCAGATCAGCTACGTCGCCGCGATCTCGGCGAACAACGACCCTGAGATCGGCGAGCTCGTCGCCGAGGCGATGGACAAGGTCGGCAAGGACGGCGTCATCACGGTCGAGGAGAGCAACACCTTCGGCCTCGAGCTCGAGCTCGTCGAGGGTATGCAGTTCGACAAGGGCTACATCTCTCCGTACTTCGTCACCGACCAAGAGCGCATGGAGGGCGTCCTCGAGGACGCTTACATCCTCATCGCTCAACAGAAGATCTCGTCGGTGCGCGACCTGCTCCCCGTTCTCGAGAAGGTCATGCAGTCCGGTAAGCCGCTCGTGATCATCGCCGAGGACGTCGAGGGCGAGGCCCTCGCGACGCTCGTCGTCAACAAGATCCGCGGCACGTTCACGTCGGTGGCAGTCAAGGCCCCCGGCTTCGGTGATCGCCGCAAGGCCATGCTGCAGGACATCGCGATCCTCACCGGTGGCCAGGTGATCTCCGAGGAGATCGGTCTGAAGCTCGAGTCCGTCACACCGGACATGCTCGGCACGGCCCGCAAGGTCGTCATCACCAAGGACAACACGACGATCGTCGAGGGCGCAGGCAAGGCCGACGAGATCAAGGGCCGGATCGAGCAGATCCGCGCCGAGATCGAGCGCACCGACTCGGACTGGGACCGCGAGAAGCTTCAGGAGCGCCTCGCGAAGCTGTCCGGCGGAGTTGCCGTCCTCAAGGTCGGCGCCGCGACTGAGGTCGAGCTGAAAGAGAAGAAGCACCGCATCGAGGATTCCGTCTCAGCGACCCGCGCTGCGGTCGAGGAGGGCATCGTCCCCGGAGGTGGCACGACGCTGGTTCGTTCGCGTGAGGCCATCGACGCTCTCGACCTCACCGGCGACGAGCTCGCGGGTGCGAGGTCCGTCACGGAGGCTCTCGACGCTCCGCTTCGCTGGATCGCCCAGAACGCCGGTTACGAGGGTGGCGTCGTGGTCGACAAGGTTCGCAACGAGAAGCCGGGTCACGGACTGAATGCCGCGACCGGCGAGTACGTCGACCTTCTGGCCGAAGGGATCATCGATCCCGCCCGCGTGACGCGCGCGGCCCTCGAGAACGCTTCGTCGATCGCCGCTCTGTTCCTCACCACCGAGGCGGGCGTCGTCGACAAGCCCGAGGAGGAAGACCCCATGGCCCACGCCGGGCACGATCACGGCATGGGTGGCATGGGCGGCATGATGTAAGGAAGTCAATAGTTCGAGAGAGGCCCGGCGAAAGCCGGGCCTTTTTCATTCTCGGATCAGGCCGGCTGGAACGACTCGATCGCTTCGATCAGCCCGACGTAGTTGTCCTTGAAGTAGTTGTTCGTCGCGCCCGCTTTGAGGAGGTCCTGAACCATTCCCGCATCGCTGATCGCGGTGTAGCCGAGAACCTCGACCTTCGGGAAGCGTTTCTTGATCTCCCGAGTCGCCTCGATGCCGTCCATAACGGGCATGGCCACGTCCATGACGACGACGTCGGGGTCGAGCTCGATCGTTTGGTCAACGGCTTCCCTGCCGTTGGTCGCCTGGCCTACGACCTCGCACCACGTGGTCTGGAGCCTGAGGGCGAGCATCTGCCGGATCCCCTCATGGTCATCCGCGATGAGCACTCGAACGGCCCGGTTGGCGTTCCCTGAGGAGTCCATGTGTACCGATTCTGCCAAACTGCCGTGGCCCATGGCTATCCCGAACCAGCCCGACTACGGGTTTCGACGGCCCAAGCTCACCGATTCGGGTGAGGTGACTTCGCTCATCCGCGTCGTCGAGACCGCGTTCTACCCGGAATCGGCCTCTTACAGCGAGGAGGACATCCTCCAGACTTGGAACGAGAGCACGTTCGATCTCGCTCGCGATGCTTGGATTGCCGAAGACGCCGATGGCTCGCTTGCCGCCTACGGCGAGGTGGAGAATGCCGGCGGCGAGCTCGACTGGTTCGAAGCGATGGCCTGGGTGCATCCGCAGCACAAGGAACGCGGGCTGGGCACCGAGCTCCTTTCACTGATCGAGGCGAGAGCCCGAGAGCTCTCGAGCTCAACCGACCGACCGTCCGAGCTGTGGGTGTTCGCTCCAGCCGACGATGCTTCCGCGATCCGGCTGTTCGAGACGCTCGGTTTCAGCGTCGGCCGTCAGTTCTGGCACATGAAGATCGATCTCCCATCCGACCCGCAGGGCGCGGCGTCACCATCCGGTGTGACCATCCGCCCGTTCGATCCGGACTCTGAAGTTCGAACGATGTACGAGTTGATGGAAGAGACGTTCGCGGAGCACTGGGGAAAGCGGCCGTTCGCATACGACGATTGGTTGATGATCCTGGATCGATCCGACTACGACCCTGGGCTCTGGTTGATGGCGGAAGTCGATGGAGTCATCGCCGGGGGGCTCATCGCGAAAGTCGTCGACGGCAAAGGCTTCGTGGACGACCTCGGCGTGTTGAAGGCCTTTCGGGGAAGAGGGATCGGCGCTGCACTCCTGACGCGATCGTTCGAGGCGTTTCGATCGAAGGGCTATCCGAGCGTCATGCTCAACGTGGACTCGGGGAACGAAACCGGCGCGGTTCGTCTTTACGAACGCGTGGGGATGCGAGTCACCGCGCGTTTCGTGGGGGCCGGTAAGAAGCTGAGTTAAGGAAGGTAGTCCAGCGGATCGCGTGGCTCTCCGTTCACGCGAACCTCGAAGTGGAGGTGATCGCCGGTGCACGATCCGGTGCAGCCCACGCGCCCGATGATCTGACCCTGCGCCACGTCCTCGCCGCTGCGAACGTCGAACGCCGACATGTGTCCGTAGAGAGTGGCGTAGCCGCCCCCGTGGTCGATGATGACTGCGTTCCCGTAGCCGGAGTAGTACTCCGCAAGGATCACGCGTCCGGCCTTCGACGCAACGATCGGGTCGCCTGAGTTTCCGTCGATGTCGATGCCGGTGTGCATCCGCCCCCAGCGCGGGCCGAACGGTGAGTTGATCGCTCCGTTGAGCGGCCAGATGAAACCTTGGGACGACTCGCCGAGCACGGCGACCGAGTGCAGCGTCGAGCGCTCGAGGATGATCGCGGACAACTTCTTGGCCTCGGCGGCGAGATCTCCCTCGTGCTCGTGCTCTTCATCCAGGACCTTCTCGAGCTGCGCGTATTTCTCGGCCAGCTCGATCTTCTTGGCGTCGAGCGAGTCGTAGATCCCTTGTTGGTGGTCGCGGATGCCGGTGAGCTCTTCCTTGATGTTGAAGAGCTCGCGGTGTTGCGCCGTGATCTCCACCTTCAACCGGCCGTAGCGAACCAGCGCGCCGGTGTTCTCCTGAGCGGCAACGCCCAACATCTCGACCCTGTTGTCGAGTTCCGTCAGGGACTGCGAGTCGAGGAGAGCGTTTATGGCCTCCGTGTTGCCCTGCTTGTAGAGGGCGACGGCCTGGGCGGTGGCGAGGTCGTGGACCCCGTCGATCTCGGCCTGGGTCCGGTCGATCCGGGCCTGGGCGTTCCGCACCTTCGATTCGACCTGGGCGATGTCGGCGTTCACCTCGTCGAGCTCGTCGCGCAGGGCGATCATGTTCGCGTTGAGGACCTTGATGTCGGCCTGGATGACGGCCTGCTGCGACTCGTGGGTCGCGATGTCCTGTTGAACGTTCTCTAGCTCGCGCTGAGTCTTTTCGAGGTCCTTCTTGGGATCGGCTACGGACCCAACGGCCGGAAGGAGGAGGGTCGCGAGGATCGTCGTTGCGATCCAGGCGCGCACGCCTCGTTCGTGCATGTCTTCGGTCTCCTTGTTCGGTCTCCCGGACACGTCCCGCGGTCTCGGGTCCGCTTGCCGCCGGACGGCCGGGTCCCCTCTGGGGGGCGGCCTGGGGCATCCTGCCACAGGGCCCCTGGAGCGGCAACAGAGCTACTTTTCGCCGGACCGCGAAGAAATCCTGGCTCGACCCCTTGTCTGGGGCGGCGGCGAACCCCTACAGTGCGCCTTGCATCCGTTGAGTTGTAAACCGGCTCCGGCCGGGAAGAAGACTCGACGGGTGCATTTTCTTGTGCCTGTTCGTCCCCACAGGTGGCCTATATGCTCCGGAATGAGGCGAAAGGGGGCCCATCGGTTGAGCGACATCGATCTGGACGACCTCGAGTCGACCATCAAGCAATTGCCTGGGGTGCTGGGTTGCGTCGTCCTTAGAGGGGTCGATGGGACCCCATCTGAGATCCAGGCGTTCACCCAGGTGGGAACCGACCGGGATTCCGTGCAGGGCATGATCCTCGAGGAGATCGCCAAGCGAGACCTCGGCGCTCCGGTAAGTCAGGTGTTCGTCTTCGAGCTCGAGGCCGAGAGCTATTTCGGGGATCTCGAGTCTCTGGAGAGAGCTGCCGAGTTCGCCGAGCAAGAGGCCCGGGCGAGAGGGCCCGTGAGCGGCCCGGAAGCCGAGATCGAGGACGACCCCGCGGCCGTGCTCAGCGCCGTCGCGGGCGCTCCGATAGGCGGCAAGGGGATCGACGCCCGCCCCGCTCTTCGACGGGTCGCTCTCAGCTCTACGAGCTGGCGTTCTCAGGCCGAGGTCGCGCTCGGCGCCCCGGGAACCGAAGTCATCGGCCAGGCCTCGTCCGAGAAGACCCCGCACGGTCTCAAGGTTCTCGCCGAGGCCACGCTCGAGGCCGTGAAGAGGTTGCTTCCGGAGGTGGACTTCAAGCTCCGTGCCTCGGCCCTCGTGAACGTCAGCGGCCAGGAGGCCGTCCTCGTGATCGTCCAGGAGGAGGGCAAACTCGACGTTCTCGGGGCGGCTCTCACCCGTGGGGGCCCGGTCACCGAGACCACCGTGAGGGCCACCCTCGACGCCGTGAACCGCCGCTTCCTGATGGCCTCGAAGGGCAACGGGCTCGAGTCTCACCCCTAGTTCGAGACGGCGAAAGCCGGTCCGATTTGATAGACTCAGAGTGCTATAGGAGTGCGCCCGGAGTGTCTTTTGACCGACCGGTCGGCGCCTCCACCATCCTCCGACGGTCGCGATCGTCTTGAACTGCTCAAGGAACGCCGTCTTAGAGAAACGGAGCAACGATGCCCACGACGCTTAAGGACGTGCCCGGAAACCAGCCGCACGGCGGCGCGCTCGAGATCCGCATGGCGAGCGACGACGAGGTCTCGTCGCTGAAAGAGAAGGCGGCGACCCTGCCTCGCATCGAGGTTACGGAGCGCCGGGTTCTCTCGGATCTGGAGCTTCTTTCGGTCGGCGCGGTGTCGCCGAACCGGGGTTTCATGACGAAGTCCGACTACGAGAGCGTCGTCAACGAGATGCGCCTAGCGAACGGCCTGCCGTGGAGCCTTCCGATCACTCTCTCCGCAAGCGACGACGAGGTTAAGAACCTCAAGACCGGGGAGCCCGCTGCGATCTATTACGAGGGCCGGCCGGTTGCGATCGTCGATGTCGAGGACATCTACACGTACGACGCGAAGCACGAGGCGGAGAAGTGCTTCAAAACTACCGAGGACAAGCACCCCGGCGTCGCGTACATCTACAGCCAGCACCCGAACTACGTTGGTGGCGAGGTCACCGTGCTCGAGAACGTTTTCGCAGGCGAGTTCTCGGAGTACCGCAAGACTCCGCTCGAGCTTCGCGAGGAGTTCGAGAAGCGCGGCTGGAAGACGATCGTCGCGTTTCAGACCCGCAACCCGATCCACCGTGCGCACGAGTACCTCACGAAGGTCGCGCTCGAGGGGGTCGACGGCCTGCTGATCCACCCGCTGGTGGGTGGAACGAAGGGCGACGACATCCCCGCCGACGTTCGCATGAAGTGCTACGAGACGCTGATGGAGAACTACTACCCGCACGACCGGGTGATCCTCTCGGTCTTCGTCGCAGCCATGCGTTACGGGGGGCCGCGCGAGGCGATCTGGCACTCGCTGCTTCGCCGCAACTACGGCGTCACGCACTTCATCGTCGGTCGCGACCACGCAGGCGTCGGCGACTACTACGGCACCTACGAGGCTCAGGAGATCTTCGACAACTTCGACGCCTCGGAGCTCTGGATCAACCTGCTGAAGTTCGAGCACACGTTCTTCTGCCGCAAGTGCGAGGGCATGGCCTCGCAGAAGACGTGCCCTCACGACCGCGACAACCACGTTCACCTTTCCGGCACTCAGGTGCGCGAGATGCTCTCCAACGGCCAGGAGCCGCCCCACGAGTTCTCCCGTCCGGAGGTCGCCCGGATCCTCATAGAGGCCCAAAGGAGCAAGTAGTCATGGGCCTTCTGGACAAACTCAAGAAGAAGGAAGAGACGCAGGGCGCGTCCGCCGCGGCCCCCAAGAGATCCGGCCGCAAAGTCATGGTCATCGGGCTCGACTGCGCTCCTCCGGAGCACGTGTTCGACGAGTACGCCGGAGACATCCCGAACCTGACGAAGCTGAAGGAGAACGGGGTCTACGGCCCGCTCGAGTCGATCGTTCCTCCGATCACCGTTCCGGCGTGGGCTTGCATGATGACGTCGAAGGACCCCGGGACCCTTGGGATCTACGGCTTCCGCAACCGCAAGGACCACACCTACGACGGCCTCGAGTTCGCGACGTCGTTCAAGGTGAAGGAGCCCCTCGCGTGGGACCTGTTGAGCGACGCGGGCAAGGACTGCATCGTCATGTCGGTGCCGCCGATGTACCCACCCAAGCCGATCAACGGCATCCAGATCGGTTGCTTCCTCACGCCCAACAATCAGGCCGACTACACGTATCCGAAGGAACTCAAGGCCGAGATCGAATCAAACGTAGGCGAGTTCATCTTCGACATCCGTAACTTCCGGACCGACAACACTCAGTACATCCTGGACGAGGCCTACAAGATGACCGACATGAAGTTCAAGACCGCGGACTATCTGCTCACGAACAAGCCGTGGGACTTCTTCATGATGGTCGAGATGGGCCCCGACCGGCTCAATCACGGGATCTGGTCGTTCATCGACCCGAACCACCCGCGCTACGAGCCCGACAACCCCTACAAGGAATCGCTCCGCGAGTACTACCGGTTCCTCGACGGCAAGATCGGGGATCTGCTCAAGCACGCGGACGAAGACACGACCGTCCTCGTGGTCTCGGACCACGGGGCGAAGGCGATGGTCGGCGGCGTCTGCTTCAACGAGTGGCTTCGGGACGAGAACTACCTCGCGTTCACCGGCGAGCAGCCGACCGGTATCACTCCCATCAACAAGATGGAGATCGATTGGTCCAAGACCAAGGCTTGTTTCCAGCACAGTGGGATCCGAAGCTTGGAATTCACGTGACTTGAAGTCGCGGCC